>Ga0193738_1000303_pt1 | contig 30202 bp, 33 predicted proteins | sample L2a1metaG_FD_144927 | JGI IMG/M metagenome (GOLD analysis project Ga0193738, IMG submission 144927) | Soil microbial communities from a riparian zone of the East river system, Colorado, United States - L2a1 | ecosystem: Environmental > Terrestrial > Soil > Riparian zone | place: USA: East River... | reverse complement strand
CGCCAACAAAGGAAATCTTTTTGAATACATATAAAACTACTTTAAATGTGCCATTTATAATGGGCGTTGGCGGGAGCTTTGATGTGGTCGCCGGAGTAGTAAATCGCGCTCCACAATGGATGCAAAAACATGGGCTGGAGTGGCTATATCGGGTTATTCAAGAACCGGGCCGCCTGTGGAAGCGATACTTGATCACCAATAGTCTCTTTATCTACCTGATCTTAAAAGAGAAATTTTTCCCAATTCGCTCAATTGAAGTTAACGCATCCATCGCCACGACGAAAATGGATTCTTCAATTGCCAGGAATAATTCATTGACACTCAATCCTAATAACAATCGTCGCGGTAGCACGTCCCAACTTTTTGAAAATAGGACCGATAGTAAGATCAACTATGGACGTGCAAAGAAGTAATGAACTTGTTATTCTCCGAATGATTTCAGCTCGCAAATCGAGTGTCTGCTTTTTGAAAGTTTTGATGACTGTCGATCTGTTTATCAGAAGGTATAAGACAACATAAAATTGAAGTGCTCAAAAAGCCAAAATCCCCATAAAAACCACGTTTTACGGACTTTCAAGGGTTTTGGTTCTCTTTCCCGCCGTCCCACTGAACTTGATCGATAAGGTGATCCCGCTGGGATTGCGAATTTGATACTTGGTCTGCCCATGAAGTACCGGAAGAGCCAACCAGGTAAGATTTGAGAACAGGAACAATTTTCGACGACCTTGCAAAACCATTCTATGCCGTAACCTGCCCGTAACCCAAGGGTTTAATTTAAGTTCTATTTCGGAAACTCGACCCCCCGTTATTTTCCACGCACTGGGGTAATCCAAGCATTGGATTTGGAGCAGCAAATGCGTAGTAGAAGCGGGCTCAGAGTTTAGGTTTAGTCTCCAAGGCGATAGGCACCACTCTTCTACGACTTACCGACTTCACCATCCCTGTTGTTGAATTCTTATACTTCAGGAAGTGTGCGGTCTGTTGATGAGATTTGTGAGCCTCTTCACTTTGATAGATTTCAAATACTGTGACATGAGTTGGATGGTCCTGATCGTATACAGCAAGTAGGGTCAGAACACCATCTTCTTTGGAGACCGCAGCTTTGATGTCTTCGGCCAAGGCAGCTTTAAAACCTTCAAGGTGACTTGAATCGATTTCAAGTTCAACAATCCTAACAAAGCGCTTGTCTACCTGTGAAAAACAATGAAGAGCGCTAATGTGTAATAGAGCAACTATTAAAGTTATTGAATTCTTACTGCTGCATTTCATTTGGCCGTTTTCAGTTTACTAATCTTGAATGGTTCGCCCGGAGCTAAAACTTTGATACGGTCGGGATTCACAACAGATTTTTTTAATTCTTCTGGGTCGCCATTGAACGGAGCAAAATCTGGCGCATCAACAGATCCCCAATGGCAAAGGAGGAGAGGAGTGTTAGGATAGGCATTGGCAATTCTCACAGCACCTGCCAATGTAAAATGCCATTCACTATCAGAGAAGTCAAAGAAGATCGCGTCAGGAGGAGGCATGATCGCTAGATGTTCAGGCATTAATCGCGAGTCACCTTGCGCCCAGATCGTTCCATCTGGCGTTTGAATTAAAAAACCAGTGCAGTCTTCATTTTTGAAAGTACGTTTTGCTGTTCCCGGGTATGCATTTTGCCATGCATGATCCACTGGAACCATTTTGATTGTAAGCGGTCCAACTTTGAATTTGTCATTTGGATTGTGACCGAACGATGGAAAGCCTTCGGCTTTCATTAATGAATCAACATACTTTGTTGAGTGGAACGATTTAGTGACTGATTTCAAATCACGATTTGTAGGTATACTATAATGATCGTTGTCGCTATGGGTTATCAGAATAGCATCAAGTTTTGGTACATCTTTAGTCTTGATTGGAAAATCGATCATCACTGACATATCGAAATCTCTTAGAAGCGGATCGACCATTATTGTCGTACCGTGACTGTTAATCAAGAATCCGCCCATTCCAAGCCAGCGAACTGTTGTGTTGCTTGATTGCGCAAACGCCTCCTTTCCGAATGGTTGAGTCTTCGGTGCCTTTGCTTGATATTTCTTTTGCTTCAAGGCTGCGCTGTCAACCTTTATCTTCATATCCGGAATCAATGCTGTAGTTTCAACAAGCTCAAGAGACTTGACCATATCCTTTGTGCTCGTCTTGTATTTAATGAAGTGCGGAGTTTGCAAATGCGATTTATAAGCAGATGAGTCTGCGTAGATCTCAAGAATGGTAAAGTGCGTAGGATTGTTCTTTTCCTGTACTGCATATAAAGTGAGTACGCCAGGTTCAATTCGTATGGACTCCTCTGCTTCTTCTTTCAATATAGCTTTGTACTGCTCCAATTGATTTGGGTCGATAACAAGTTTCGCAAGGCGTACCATCGTTTTGGTTTCATGTTGAGCGGAGACTTTAGTAAATGCGATAGACATGAGTAACAATAGCGTCAATTGTTTCATCGTTGAACCTTTTAATTGATTACATTATTATTTTGAGGTAGGCACACTTTCATTTTATTTACATTAAAGGGGGCCAAAAGTCAGCTTTTAAACTTACTTTTTATGATCACAAAGATCAACATCATCCATAATGAATGCTTACCCGTTTTCCGGGTTTATCTACCACTTTTACTGGTTCGCAAAACATAGTGATTGATATTGCCCTACTTGTGTATTTTTGTAACGTAGCGATAGATAGTATGGAAATAGGAAAGCTTCAAAGTGTTACACAGTTCAACTCACAAAGGGGGCAAGAGACCTTGCATCCCTTGGTAAGTGTCCTTGAGCAATCAAAGTCGAAACCGGTGCATGCCAATCGATATTTGTCTGACATCTACATTGTCTTTTTAAAGGATCTTAAATGTGAAGAATTCCATTACGGCAGAAATAAGTATGATTATCAGGAAGAGAGCTTGTTATTTATTTCGCCTGGTCAGGTGTTTGGTTTTGAGTCAGGAGCAGATAAAATGATACAGCCTCGTGGCTGGGCCCTGACATTCCATCCAGATTTTATAAAAGGTACATCGCTCGGAAAGGAATTACCGAATACGGATTCTTTTCTTATGACGTTACCGAGGCTTTACATATCTCAAAGCGAGAGCGGCTAATAGTGCTTCAGTGTTTTCGGCAAATCCGGGAAGAGTTGCAACGGAACATTGACAAGCACACAGGAAACGTGATCGTAAGCAACATTGAATTACTTTTTAACTACTGCCTTCGTTTTTACGATCGTCAATTCGTTACAAGAGCACATGTAAATAAAGATGTATTGACGCGCTTTGAAGGTATACTTAAAAGTTATTATGAATCTGAACTACCAAAAACATTAGGGATTCCTTCCGTGTCATATTGCGCGAGTGAATTAAACTTATCAGCAAACTATTTCGGTGACATGGTAAAGAAGGAGACTGGCAAAACTGCATTGGAGTATATTCAGGAAAATATCATTGACCTCGCAAAAGAACGAATATTTGATAGGAGCAAATCAATTAGCGAAATCGCTTTTGAAATGGGATATAATATCCTCAGCATTTCACGCGCTTATTTAAACAGCGCGTTGGCATCTCGCCCCAGGAATATCGGATGGCGAATTAATATTAAAGTCTAGTTTTGAGATTTATATTGAACATCACTTACAGGCTCTAACCACTCAACAATTCCTTTTTTGGTATTCGGAACTATATACATCTGCGATAAACTACGGCGCTCAGTTGCTCCGTGCCAATGCCTGATATTTGGAGGACACTTCACAACGTCACCTTTTTTCATTGTTTGCCGTGGTTGGCCTTCAATTTGATGATAACCTTCGCCATCTGTTATAATCAGTATTTGTCCTCCTGGATGTGTGTGCCAGTTTGATCTAGCGCCAGCTTCAAAATAGACATTGCCAACGAGCGTGTTGTAGGTCGAATCTGAAGGCACAAGTCCAAAGTTATAAGCTTCGCCGGTAAAGTTTGTTGCCGGACCGAGTTCACCTTTCGGAAAAATCAATTGTTCATCACTTGCTCCATTTGGATTGTCGTTGTTGCAGCTTAAAAGCACAGATGAACACATAATAGCCAGTAGACCTATTTTCTGTTGCCAAAATTTTACGAAGGTCGAATTTCGTTTGTAGGCTGTCATTGCAGTTCGATAGTTATGGTTACGTTTCCAGATCCTAATGCATCAGCCAAACCTGTAGCATTGGTTATTCTACCAAGCTTCGTGTAACTGTACGAAGTAGAAAACCCATCGTAGAACACCACGAATGTTTCCTCTCCCCATAGCATCAGATCACCTGATTTAATTGTGCCTGGGTTTGATGCATTTGTAGGCAAATTTTTAGGAAGGCGAAAATACTTTTCATTGCCATTCAGTTCAGTCATGTTCATTGTCAATGGCAGCATTGCCTTGAATGCATTTGCCCCTGCGTTATCTGAAAGTGTTGCAGTGAACACCTTTCCACCAACCGTAATTTTAAGAGAGTCTTTCGTGAGGTCATCGCTTTCATTTAAAGTGTCTTCAACCTTCACGGAAGGAATAGGAGTTGCCTGATCACAAGCAACTCCCAAGAACATCGGGAACAATAATAAAATTGTAGGAAGGGTATTTTTCATATCACTTGCCTTTAGTTTGTTTCGCACCTGCCTTTGCTGTTGACTCCGATTTCAAATTGTCTTTGAAAAACTTCTCCAGCTTGTCAAATGGAATGATGTCGAGCCTGTCATACAAATCCACGTGAGTGGCACCAGGTATAATGATTAGCTCTTTAGGCTCGGCCGCTGCCTTGTACGCGTCTTCACTAAAATAGCGTGAGTGTGCATTTTCGCCTGCGATTATTAGAACTGGACGTGGAGAAATCTCGTGAATATAAGTCAACAGCGGCATATTCATGAACGACAATGCGTTTGTTGCAGTCCATGAACCATTCGAATTGATCGATCGCGAATGAAAACCACGATCCGTCTTGTAATAATTGAAATAGTCAACTACGAATTGCGGCTCGTTGCCTTTCAGTTTTTCAGGCAAATTGTTTGAGCTTGCAGCATAGCTTCCCTGCTCTGCGTCTTTCCACCGTTGTTGTCCAAGCACTTCTAAAGCTTTCGCACGTTGTTCAGGAGTGAGTGCATCGAAATATCCGTTCGCCATCACCCGGCTCATATTGTACATGCTAGTTGTCGCTACAGCCTTAATACGCTTATCAATGGCTGCAGCATTTAATCCCATCCCAGCAAATCCGCAGACGCCAATGATTCCGATCCGGCCTCTATCGACAGTTTTTTGCAGTCCTAGAAAATCTACCGCTGCACTAAAATCTTCTGTATTGATATCAGGTGATGCCACATTACGCGGTTCGCCACCACTTTCTCCTGTGTAAGATGGATCGAATGCAAGGGCAGCAAAACCTCTCTCAGCCATATTTTGTGCATACAGTCCAGATGATTGTTCTTTCACCGCGCCAAACGGGCCACTGATCGCAAGTGCAGCCAGAGTCTTACCTTCAGAATTCTTCGGTAGGTATAGATCTCCTGAAAGAGTGATACCGTAACGGTTTTTGAACGTCACCTTTTGGCGAGTAACATTATCGCTTAGCTGAAATGTATAGTGTTTTTTTTGTGCCACAATCTTCTTCTGTTGGTTTGAAGCATTTTCATTTTGTGAGTAGGCTTGCCCCACAACGAGGCAGGACAGAGCCGCTATTGTTATTATCGCTTTCATAATTTTTCATTTGATTTACTTATACAAAATTGGAATAGGTTCAGGGGTATTGGTTAAAGAAAATCAAACGGATGATTAAGAATTTCAAACCTTTCTCGCCATCACCCTGGTGTATTTTTGGCTCATAAGTGCGTTTTGAGCGAATTTTGGTCATTTTGGGTTGAGTAGATTGGATTTCGCATCTTCAATTGTGTGGGTCTTGTGTGACCTCAAACTGCGGTAACTTATATTCTACCTGTTTGATAATCTTAATAGAAGGTTTGAATTTCTTAATCCCTGATTGTGTTATCATGGATAGATTTGTGCCCTAAACAATATCAAGTGAAAGAGATTTTGACCCTTATTCAAAGGGCCTTAGAATGGATCAGCATCATGGATTCTTATCCAAGCCTTCACACAATGAAAGGATGAAAACAAAAAAAATCAGTAATTAGTAAATGAACTTCAAATGGAGAAGAAAGATAACGAACGATCAATTTCAGCATTCAACAACGAGCTTAAACTCAAAGGCTTCAATGCGTTTCAGATCGAGGACGATGCGAATGGTGTCCGAAATTATAGTCGAAAGGATTTCTATAAAATATGTTTGACAACGGGCGAGAGCATCATCAATTACGCTGACCGCAGTTATGTCATGAAGGGCACGATCTTGTTTTTTGCTAACCCCAATGTTCCATATTCGTGGGAAACAATTTCAAGAAGCTATGTAGGCTATACCTGCTTGTTTTCTGAGGACTTTTATAAACCTTCAGATCGAACTGAAAGCCTCCAGCATTCACCATTATTCAAGATAGGAGGAACTCCAATCTTTCATATCTCTGAAGAGAAGCGTGAGTTCCTGAACGGCATTTTTCGAAACATGATTACGGAACAAAGCACGAACTATGCTTTCAAAGACGATCTTATCCGAAACTACATTAATCTAGTAATCCATGAAGCGCTGAAGCTTCAACCCGCAGGGGATTTTGATCAGGTTAAGAATGCTGCACACAGGATAACAAATGTTTTCCTTGAATTACTTGAAAGACAATTCCCTGTAGAGAGTAAGGATCGGCCACTGCAAATACGTACGGCTCAGGACTATGCCAGTAATTTAAATTTGCATGTTAACTATCTTAACAGAGTAGTTAAGGAAACAACAGGTAAGTCTACAACCACACATATCAGCGAGCGCATTGCGAGCGAAGCGAAAGCATTGCTTCTACATACAGACTGGAATGTGGCGGATATTGCATACGCCCTCGGATTTGAGTACCCGACATATTTCAATAACTTCTTTAAGCGTGTTACGGGCACCAATCCTATGTCCTTGAGGCCAGCAGAAGTATAGTACGTTAAACAACTTTAAAGATGCGACAAGAGTTAGACATTTTTCAGAGAATGCTCGCCGGAGGTATAATCCGAAACGAAGAAATGGGCGAAGCTTGGGAAATTGTTTTTCGTGCGCAGCGACTATCTCCGGCTTTAAACGCTTCGACCACTATTGATGAAATGCGTCAACGCTTGAGTGAAATCATCGACAGCGAAATTGAAAAGAGTACAACAGTCTTCGTTCCGTTTTATACAAAGCTTGGTAAAAACATATTCATCAATCACGCGTGTACTTTCCTTGATCTGGGCGGGATTACCATTGAAGATGATGTGCAGATCGGACCAAAAGTAAATTTGATTACAGAGAATCACCCCGTTGACCCTGCGAAAAGAAAATACCTTGACCTGAAAGCTATCCTTATAAGACGAAATGCGTGGATCGGTGCGGGCGCGACAATTCTGCCTGGCGTAACTGTGGGGGAGAACTCAATTGTTGCCGCAGGAGCCGTGGTTAATAAGGATGTGCCTGAAAATACAATTGTTGGTGGTATTCCCGCGAAAGTTATTAGGACAATTCAATAGTCAAGGTTTGCCTTAACCCATCCTGTAACCCGAAAAACAAAAATGCCCTAGGAGATATTTCCAGAGGCATCTAAAGTGATCCCGCTGGGATTTTTTATGGATTGATAAACCGTTAACGGTTAATTGTTTCGCAGGTTTTAGTTGCTGCCGCTCCCGAATTGCTCACTTTGTCCGCCGTAGCCCCGAGCCTCTCGGGACGAAGGTGGACCTGGGAAGAGAGTACAAAGAACATCAATTCTTAAATTTACTTAATTCTTTGGATTACAACTGCTGCCTTTTTGTGATCCTGCAAAACGTGAGAAAATGATTCCTATTTCCTGACACCCTTATTGGTGCCGATGCCAAGTACCAACCGTCAAGCTGAAAATCTTTTATCCAAAACCGTCTGCGATATGAAAATTACCAACGACATAATTGAAAGTTATTTCGACTGTAAACTCAAAAGTTATCTAAAACGAAAGGGCGAACAGGGGCAAGTAAACCAAATTGAAGATCACTATCGCAGCAAGTTGCAACGCTATAGGGAACAAGTATTTCAAGAAAGATTTGCAACGCCATTACGTGATGGTCATGCTCAAATCCAATCATTGTCGACATTTAAACTTACCGACGCCATTTACAACGTTCGCGTTAATTCTGAACATTTTGATCTTTTTTGTGATGTCTTGATAAAGAAAAGAGTCAAAGGGAAATTAGTGCTGGTGCCTGTTCTCGTCCTCCCGACCGAAACTATTGAACAAAAATATAAGATTTTGATTTCTTTCATCGCAACCGAGCTGAGTCGCCTACTCAATTGTTCGATAGAATACTCGGAAATCATTTACTCTACGAAGATGATGTCGAAAAAGATTTATTTAGATCGCTATTCCAAGCACGTTAGAGCGATTTCGTTGTCAATGGAAGATCAAAATTCACCTTTCTTTTACTTGAACGCACATTGTAGCATATGTGAATTTCAAACAACTTGCCGCGAAAGGGCAAAAGCGAGCGACCATCTTAGTCAGTTGCGTGGTATTGGCGCGGAAAAGATTAAGAAAATTGAATCGAAGAGGAATCTTTACGGTAAATCAGCTATCATATACTTTTCGTCCGAGAAGAAAGCCTGAAAAAGTGGATAATAGGAGTAAAGTCCGATCATTTGAATTACAGGCGCTTGCCATCAGTCAGCAGAGAATTTTTATGTATGATCTTCCGGAACGATTTTCAGATGCCGAAACGGAAATATTTCTGGATGTAGAGGGATTGCCTCAATTCAATTTTTATTATTTGATCGGTATCGCAGTCAAAACAAGAACAGAATTTTTCTATAAAAGCTTCTGGAGTAGTTCAAAAGATGATGAACAGGCAAATATGATAGAGTTCATTTCGACAATATCCATGTACGACAACTATCGCATTTACCATTATGGAAGCTATGAAACCGCCTTTCTAAAGGCGATTCAAAGGAAGCTGGGTGATCAGTACCAAATTGCCATCAACAAAATACTTGAACGTTGTTGCAATTTATTATCTCTACTATACAGCAACATCTACTTTCCAGTATACAGTAATAGCTTAAAGGAGATAGCACATTGCATAGATTTTAAATGGTCCGAAGCGGGGGCAACGGGATTAAATGCCATTTACTGGAGGGAAATGTGGCAGAATTTAAACGAGGATATTTATAAAGAGAAGCTGATCACATACAATCAGGAAGATTGCTATGCGCTAGCCAAGCTCAAAAAGGTATTGAGTAACATTTTTGACAATAGTAAACTTGATCGCCTAGAGGTGTCTAAGGTTAGAGACTTGGTATCCAATCGTAGGGCGTCGTTTGTGATAAATTCCTCCTTTTTTCCCGAAATGAAGTATATTAACAAATGTGCCTACTTTGATTATAAAAAAGAGAGAGTTCACGCCAGACGTAGAAAACGGATCGCCTACAACTTGGTGAATCCGCAGGATAAAAAATACTTTTCTAATTGCAAGCCAACTAAGGTCATAACAGTAGAGGCTAATTGTTGTGAAAGTTGCAATTGCAAAAGAGTCACACCGATTTGGGATCGACATCGGAAAGTGGTGGACCTAGTGTTTACATCCACTGGAGTTAAGAGAGTGATAATTCAATATTTCTCATCAGAATACCGTTGCAATAAATGCGGCACCTCATTCGTGCCAAAAGGCTATCCTCCTTATCGTCTCCGGCTTGGGCATAAATTAATAGTCTGGGTAATTTTCCAACATTTCGAAAATAATCAGAGTTTTTAGAATGATCGTGAAGAATTTTTGGGAGCTCTTTCATTTATACTTTTCGAAAACGACATTCTTTGCGTGCAAAGGGTACTTTATGAAATTTTATGAGGCCTCCTATCAAAATCTTCTCGATAGAATTAAAGCAAGTAAGATCCTATATGTGGATGAAACACCCTTTTCTTTGAAACTTAGTAAAGGATACATTTGGGTTATCACCAATGGCAAAGAGGTGGTGTCAATTTATCAACCAAATCGAGAAGCTGGATTTATTAAGGAGTTCTTAAAGCATTTTAATGGCGTTTTAGTAACTGATTTTTATTCTGGATACGATGGCTTGAATTGCGACCAGCAAAAGTGTTTAATACACCTGATGCGTGACATGAATACAGACTTAGTACGCAATCCTTTTAATGAAGAGTTCAAAGAATTGTCTAAGGCATTTACAGTGCTGTTGAAACGAATAGTTGAAACAATAGATCGATTTGGTCTCAAGAGATACTTTTTAAAGAAGTATGTCAGAGAAGCTGGCGCATTTTTTTCAAGAATCGAAGAAACTATTTATAGAACCGAAATAGCAATCAAATATCAGAGTCGATTCGTGAGGAATCGAAACAAACTCTTTCAGTTCTTAAATCATGACAATGTTTCTTGGAATAACAATAATGCTGAGCATGCCATTAAGGTCCTGGCGATGCACGTAAATAAAGACTTAAATGCGTTTAAGGAAACACGCATTGATGACTACTTGAAGATCATGAGCATTTACCAGAGCTGCAAATTTCAGAATGTAAGTTTCCTGAAATATCTCCTTTCGACCGAGGCCACTCTTGAGGCGTATGTATCCAAGAATAAACGTCGTATTAATCTTGACTGAAGCTTATCCACCTCAAGGATATTTCATTTCTGACACCGTTGAGTCTATACTGTTGGTAAAGCGCTGGTTGATATGCTAGTTCGGGCGTGTTAGTCTTAGGGGTAAGTGAAATATGTACCTTGCCTTTCACAAGTTGCAAAGCAAAACCGTGTGCCCGGCAACTTTTAATAATAAACTCAGCTTTATATCTGTCGTCTTGCCTGAGCGTAAATTTTGAATGGTATTGGGATGCAATTGAGTCGGGTGAGTATCCAGACAACCATCAATATTTCTGAAACACCAACGACATTCGTGAAAAGCCATGAGTATTGTTCTCCAAGAATTCGCGCTACAATTTCCTGATGCCTTGGAACCAAATTCAATATTTTACAGAAAAAGCCGTTGATGAACCAGACCAGGCTAATGATGGTTGTTGTCAGAATGTAGGGTAAGCGTTGGAGGTTCATTTATGCGTATAACGAAGTTTTAATCAACCTCTGATTCTATAACTCGTACTCCTCCCACCACCTTCTTCCTTTTCCAAGATTCCTTTTTCAATCAGATCCTGTATGTCTCTAAGTGCTGTATCGGGAGAACACTTCGCAATCTTTGCCCACTTTGAAGACGTTAACTTGCCTTCAAATCTATCCAGCAACATATTCAACATTTTCCGCTGTCTCTCATTGAGGGTAACACCTTGATGCGATTCCCAGAACTTTGCTTTCTGTGTTACCCCTGATAAATTTTCTTCAGACAATGAAATGGCTCGGTCAAGGCATTCGATAAACCACAACAGCCATTTAGTGATATCAAGATTTCCTTTTTGTGTTTTTTCCAGGATGTCGTAATAAACATTTCGCTCCCGTTGTATTTGCGCTGACATACTGTAGAAGCGTTGGCGACTTGCATCCGCTCTGGCTAACTGCATGTCTGCAATTGCTCTTGCAATACGACCATTACCATCATCGAAAGGGTGAATAGTGACAAACCACAAGTGTGCGATAGCAGCTTTGAGCACTGGGTCCATTGTAGTGGTCTTGTTAAACCATTCAAGAAACTTTGTCATTTCAATATCCAACCTTCCCGCCTCGGGCGCTTCGTAATGAATTTTCTCTTTCCCAATTGCACCTGACACAACTTGCATCGGACCTTTGGCATCATCGCGCCAAGCTCCAACTTGTATCTTATAAATGCCACTTCTTCCTGTTGGAAAAAGCGATGCATGCCATCCCAATAAGCGCTCATCATTTAGTAATTCATTATATCGTTGAGTGGCATCCAGCATCATCTCTACTACACCTTCAACATTTCTATTGGCAGTAACTTCACCTGCGGTTTCAATTCCGAGGCGTCTGGCTATTGAAGAACGAACTTGATCTGCTGGCAATTTCTCTCCTTCAATTTCACTGGACTTAATTACATCCTGAGTCAATGTTTCAAGTGTGGCTTCTTCTCTCAGCCGGAAACCTAGCCCTTCGAGTTTTCCAAGTAGCCTTCCTTGCTTATTTCTCACGGTGGAAAGCGACAATATGATCTTTTCGTCTTCCCATTTGAAAGTCGGCCAGTCCTTTAATAAATGGATATATCTACTCATTCTCCGCAAAATATGCGGTAAATAACGCCATTATTCTCCGCATTTTCAATATATTCTCCGCAAATAGTGCGGAGAATAATGCATCTAATCTCCGCATGGACTTTCATAACTGGCCCAATTCGCGATTCGCGAATTGCAAATTCGTTGACGTAAATAGCTGTTCACAGCACTAAATTAATCTAGACAGAATTCAGAGATTTCACGAAAGTGCATTAAAATACACTTTCCACTCATTAGAAGGATACATCTGAAGATTTGCATAGGAAAGTGCATCATAATGCACTTTATGATGAAGCTATTTTATTTCTCGTACCGTAACCGCACCAATTGTGTCGGTGTGAGCAGTTGCCAACAAATGACTAAAGTGATCGTTTGGATCAATGCGCAGCAGTCGGCATTGTAATTCCTTATTGTCACCTTCCGAGAGTAGTCCAAAGAAAAAAGGAAATAAAAACCGCGATTGATATTCGCGCTGCGTTTTAGGCATTGTTAAACTAATGGCCGAGCATTTCGGATTGTTGTAATAAGATTCTTCGTATCGGAAAACAAAAAGTTCGGAGCTCACTTTTTCCAAGATGCCCGCGACTGTGTCATTGACATATACTTCAGCCTTACGTCCCATGTGATTAAGATTTGCAAAGCTAAATATCTGAAAATTGATAATGCAAAACCGGCATTAAACTGCCGATCTATATTGATTTTATCTGCAGATCATGCACCAAATCACGAAACCGGCAATAAGTTGCCGATATGTAAAATATTGAAAGGATAATCGGAATTTCACCGATTATCCTGTTAAAATCTTACAACTTTTACCTCTTCAAACACCTTCTCTTCTTCCGGTGCTGATTTTCCTTCAACTCACGATCCACCATATCAGGTTCGTTAGCAGCGCTGAGATTATTCCCATCCCGATAACTATCGGGATAGGCGTCAAGTAGCGTTTTAAGCGGATCATCCGCCAGAGGTCGGACAAGCTTTTCGGAATTTTGAAAGCCGTGTCGATGAGTCCGTCAGTTGCTCGACCAAGTTCGCGTTCAACATAGAGAGTTGTTGCTCTCATGATTTGAGCTGCGAACGATGCTCCGAAAACGCAGATCGCAGATGCGGGTGTTCGTACTGATATTTGCTCTTATCAGATAGGACTTTCTCGTACCTCACGACAGATCAAGGTCATCCGCATTCGTTGAAATTGAAATCCGGTAGATTAATCACACAGGATTTAGCGAATGCTGCGCTCTCATACCATTTCGTTTTTAGCTTCGCCGTCCGCTCGTTATATTCGACGGACTTTAAACCTGCTTATGAAACGAAACGTTCTTCTGCTCCTACTTGCGGTATTGGTGTTTTACTCGTGCGCTCCCAAAAGCGAACACGAACCGACTACACTCACCACACAGACAGAAAACGACACTTACCTCCACCACTCAATCTGGTGGGCCTTCGTCAACAAAGTCTTTGACGCAAAGCTGAGCGTAGCAGAAATGGATAAGAAGGAGGAGGCCTGTCTCGGATCGTTCAATGTGCTCAATGGTGAAATGGTTTTGCTCGCCAAACGTCGAAGTTGAAAAACAATTTTCATACAAAAAAGACTGGTTATGCAACGGAGAAATTTTATAAAAATAGCGGGCGCTATCGGAGGCATGATGGCAGCCAATCAGTTCAGCGCATTTGGTAAAAAGTATCAGTCAACGCCTCCCGCGCCAGCGTGGTACGATAAAACTATGCGATGGGCACAACTCGCTTTTGTTGAAAATGATCCTGGTCAGTGCGACCCTGATTTTTGGCTAAACTATTTTAAACGCATTCACGCCGACGGCGCATTGTTGTCGGCCGGAGGTGTCGTTGCATTTTATCCAACCAATATTCCCCTGCACCATCGCAGCGACTACCTGGGCAATACTGATCCGCTCGGGTATCTCGTAAACGGCTGTCGTAAAATGAATATGTCGATTCTGTTGAGGACAGATCCACACGCTGCCCGCCAAGAAGTTTACGAAGCCCATCCAGACTGGATCGCGGTAAGCGTCGATGGAAAGAAACGACGCCATTGGGCTAATCCAGAGTTGTGGGTAACCTGCGCGTTGGGCCCTTACAATTTCGATTTCATGACACGTGTCAACGCCGAAATCATGGATCGCTTCCAACCGGATGGAATTTTTTCCAATCGCTGGAGCGGTCACGGTATTTGTTACTGTGAACATTGCCAAAGCAGCTTTAAAACATTTTCAGGAGGACTTGACCTTCCAAAATCGACACACAATGCGCTGAGTACCACTATGCCGGCAGGCGATCTAAATGATCCCGCCTATGTAAAGTACCGCGTGTGGCGGACTGAGCGATTGAAAGAACTCTGGTTCCTCTGGGATGGAGAGATCAGAAAGAAAAAATCCAGCTCGCGATTTATTCCCAACGGCTTTCCCGATAAACTCATCACCGGTAAACAATCTGACTTTTTCATTGCTGACCAACAGGCGAGAAGCGGATATATTCCACCATGGGCAAATGCTAAACACGCGAAAGAACTTCGCGCCACAATGGGAATGAAACCACAAGTGGGTCTGTTCAGTGTCGGTGTCGAAGAATCATATCGATGGAAAGATTCCGTTCAGACAGATGCTGAGATCGCCGTGTGGGTAGCGGAAGGCATTGCCAATGGATTGCGTCCTGCCTTTGTAAAATTCGGTGCAACGATCTTTGATAAAAGGTGGATGGATGGGGTCGCGGCACTCTACGAACGTTGCTACCAACATGAAAAATATCTCAGGAATACATCGTCCCTAGCAACTGTCGGGCTGGTGTACTCGGAGTCGACGGAGCAAAATTATGGCAACCAGAATTGGCAGAAGAACTTTAAAGATCATGCCTATGGAATGTACCATGCTCTGATCGAAGACAGGATGCCTTTTGAAATGGTCAATGACCGACTGCTCGATGCCGAAAACCTCAGTCCTTTCAAGCTATTAATACTTCCTAACATCGCCGCTTTATCGGATGCACAGTGTGATCAGTTGAGAGCTTTTGTCAAGCGCGGCGGCAGCATCGTTGCTACCTATGAAACATCATTGTATGATGAAACGGGTAAACCACGCAGTAACTTTGCACTGAAGGATCTTTTTGGTGTTACGTTTGAGAACAGGGTAGAGGGGCCGTTGCAAAACAGCTACCTTCGGATCAAGCAGAATGCAGCCGGCAAATTCCATCCACTCACCAAAGGATTGGAAGATTCGTTCCGAATCATCAACACTACCCATCAGGTTCAAGTTACCACGACTTCCGATTTTCCCAGCCCCGTCACGATCATTTCAACGTATCCCGATCTTCCTATGGAAGATGTATACCCCAGGACAAAGGACGCTGACAATACATCACGTGGCGTCTATGCGCGTGAGATTGGCAAGTCCCGCGTTGTCTACTTTCCCGGTGATATCGATCGGGCCTTTTGGCAAATTCTGAGTGACGATCACGGCAAGCTCATTCGCAATGCTGTCCGCTGGGCGCTGAATGATGAGCCCGTCGCGCTCGTATCCGGCGCCGGACTAATCGATGTCACGGCATGGGAGCAAGAGAATTCTATGACCGTGCATCTGGTAAACCTCACCAACCCGATGATGATGAAGGGACCTTTCCGCGAACTGATCCCTGTTGAAGCGACAGTCTCGATCAAAGTACCTTCGACAAAAAAAGTAAAAAGCGTGAAACTGTTGTTCCAGCAAACGGTTGCACAGTACAGTACGCAAAACGGAATGGTCTCGCTAGTCGTTCCACGCATCAATGATCATGAAATCATTGCTGTCGATTTTGCTTGATGTGCAAATGAATCAAATTGACTATGCTCGCAAGAAATGATAGTCAATGCCTTGCAATTGATTCGGGGACTTTAATTAGCGGAAAATGACTACGTCCCCGAATAGGTTCCCTTTACATTGAAAAGATCTGTTACTTTTTGGTTAGCTGGAGAAACAAAAAGCCAGTCTAAATTGATTTTAGCTGACTTTGTGGTTGGTTGTGTTCCTTTAAGTGATCCCGCTGGGATTATAACCTTTTTATTTCATGCTATCTTACTTTTCCTTATTTTTGTCTATTCCACTCTGAAAATGGCCAATTGTGGTCAAAAAAGGGAAATTTAGAACTTGATTAGAAAAAGCCAGTTAGTCAGTCGTCTGGTCAGTAAGGTGGTCAGTTAAATCTTTAAGCTTATGTCAGTGGTTACATTTTATCTCGATAGTAAGGAGGATGAAAACAAGCAAAGGCAAGTTTTCCTAAATGTCAGATACCAGGGAAAACGTTACCGTATGGCCACTGGCAAGAAGGTCAATGTTTCAAAGTGGGATGACGACAAGGGTGAAGTAAATCCAAGGAAGTATAAGGAAAACCCAATCGGTTTTAACTCTTTTCTTTCGGAGCTAAAGAAAAGCATAGTCAGTCTTACTAATGATAACGAACCAATTTCCGCGGCGGACATCAGGATCCTCGTAGAGAAGGCAAATGGAAAGGAGACTAACGACACTTTTTTTGGATTCTGTAAGGGCTATTTGAAACAACAAATCGATAAGGGGGAATTATTACCCGTTTCTGCAAAGGCCTACCAAGGCACACTCAATCACCTGGAAAAGATCAATAGGAAACTCGCTTTCAAGGACATTGACCTGAACTTTTACGATCGCTTCGTCACGACCCTCCGAAGCGGCGGATTGGCGCCCAATTCAATTGGGGGCCACATAAAGCGAGTAAAGTGGTTCATGTCCGCTGCGTTGGACCGTGACTTTCATACGAACGTTAATTTCAGAAAAAAGTCGTTTAAGGCCACCCGGGAGGAAACAGATCAAATTTATCTGACCAGGAAGGAAGTCAAAATACTATCGAAGAAAAGCCTGGCACCACGCCTTAAGCGCGTTGCCGATGCATTTGTATTGAACTGTTATTTAGGTCAACGTTATTCAGACTGGGCTCAAATGTTGAAACCCAATTTCCATAAGCAAGCCGACGGCCTGTTTCATTGGATGCTCGTCCAGGACAAGACAGGCGAAAAAATGGACGTGCCGGTGCCGCATGATGTGCTGCCCATCCTAAAGAAGTACAATTTCACGTGCCCGGTTATAAGTGCCAAGGGTAAGCTTATGAGTGTACAGAAGTTCAATGACTATCTAAAGGAGGCCGCCGCCACTGCTGAGCTAAACGCAATTGAGGATGTGCGGTCAAACGGCCAAGTGACGAAACGACCAAAGCATGAACTCATTAAGAGCCACACAGCGCGGCGGACATTTGCTACCAACTTGTATTTGGATGGTGTTCCTATTCAAAACATAATGGCGATTACTGGCCACAGGAAGGAAGAGACATTCTTGCTTTATGTACGCGCTGACCAGTTGACCAAGTCGAAAGGACTTGCGAAACATTATCAGATGGGATCTAAACCGATCATGAACGTAACAAAAGGGGGAAATGCTGCTTGAAAAAGAAAGAATACATTCCGTCCATAACAGAGCAGGAACACCTTACGATAATTAGGACCTACATAGATTTACTTAAACAATGCTTCCAAAGCTTGGATCCTAATTTAGAAGACGTTGAAGCAAAAGGATTCTGCCTACTTAAATCAATAACCGACGCATTGTCGGATAAAATTTCTGGCGCCGTCATTCGCAAAGAGGTTTTTGCCTTCTACAATTCATACTATGAAACACTTACGAAACTACCATTGCGTGACGTCCATGGTTTTTCCAGCTTATACCGAGGATTGACGGATTTTCTCAATCATGGAATTATAATTTCCCAAAATGCCGTCCTTAAGGAGATTATAAAAACCAAACGGACAAGGAACAAAGGTGCTCAGGCTACTAACCTGCAGAAATCGAACGCGGTGACCTCTCGCAGAGAAATAATTGCACGGTACCTTGCGGCTAATCCAAAGCCAGAGCTAAAGGGCAGATCACTTGCCGGGTATTTGATAGATTCATTAGGGCTAAAAAAAAGCAACGGCTCTGAGCTGACTGAAAAAACCATTAATGCGGATCTAAAATCGATTATGGAAAAACGCTGAGCGTTTTTCCTTTTCTCATATTCCATTTTGCTTTCAATCCCATTTACTTTTCCGAAAATTGATTCATCAATTCAAACAAGTGAAAAGTATGATAGTAATACAACTAACTGAAGAACAACTGCAGGCCTCAATGAGGACAGCTGCTCAGACGGCGATTGAATCAGCATTAAAAACAGCCTTTGCTCTAAAGGATGATCTTCTTTCAAAAACTGAAACTGCAAAATATCTAGGGGTAACGTTGCCTACGCTTACTGAGTGGGAACGTGCCGGAAAGATCAAAGCCATAAGATATGGCCACCGTGTTTACTACCGTAAGAGCTCTCTCTTACAGGTGACATGAACAGAATCACACTCGCACGCTTATACTTTTTTTTGATATAAATCTATGAAAAGCAAATACTGATGGGCGAATTAAGAATTTTCCCAGCGCTGTCACCGGCAAGCGAAAGTTCAAAGTCGTTGTTGACGACGGCGACATTTCTGAATATCGGATCCCATGATAACTCCGGGAGGATTTTGCATCTATATTGCTTCTATGCGATGAAGGCCGCCGACCGCGACGAAGGGCAACCATATTGCAATGATGAGTGGACAGCGACGCAACTGTCATGGGACGTCAAAACAGTACGAAAGGCTCGCAAAAAACTAATGGAAGCAAATGTTATTCGTGTGATCCGTAAAGGCCGAAAGAGATACATACAAGTTCAGTATTTACCTTTCATCGTAAGCAACAAGAAACATCGCTCATTAAGCATAGAAAATATACCGCCGTCGGTAATGTCGACGACGGGCGTATTCGACTATTACGCCAAATGGTATGATACAATCCAAGGCAACCCGAACAGATTCGTAAATACGGTTTGTAAGCAGACCGGGCAGCGGATCCTAGAAGGCACAATCTTAAAATATCTTAAGGGCACCTACGATAAAATCTGTCGAACAGGATATGGGATTGAAAAGGTAAATAATGAACTGTCGTTTTTTCTTTATTTGGTATCAAGTGTAATTAATAAAGTCAAATCCTATGAAAACGATTAGCATATTTTATAGTACCCGTTGGGCGGTTAGTAAAAGTCAGAAGTTACTTCCCGTTAGCCGGGTATTAACTGCAAAAGTAACTACCCGTTTTTTCCCTACATGCAATTAAACCTATACACACAATTAAACCTATATACACAATTAAGCGAATGCATTTACACCGCACCTGTCGGTGCGATCCAAAGGCTCGTAAAGTTTTATTTTGCGACAAATTTATTAGAAATCACCACAGCGAGGCCATTAAATACCATACTTTATGGGCAATGACAAGGGTATAAGGGATTCCTTCGGACGGTTCACTAAGGATCATCCTGGGCTAAAAAAACCAGGCTCTACTAATAGGATTGCTGGCGAGATCAAAATGAAATTGGCCGAGTTCCTCCAAAGGCGTTTTGAAGACCTGCCCGAGCTCTTCGATAACCTGAAGCCTAGTGAGAAAGCCAGGCTGCTTACGGACTTGCTTCAATATGTTTTGCCAAAAACGAAAGAGCTTCACATAGAGGAGGACTTTAACAGCCGATTGGATATGATTGATTTTTCAAAACTTTCAGAAAATACTCTTAAAGAAATTTTACATGCAACCTCGGACTGAATCGGCACATAACCTAGTAATTCAGGAACGCTCCGGAAAGTATAGACTAGTGAGCGGAGCAAGGCTAACTGAACAAGAATTTAATAAACTTATGAAGCTACAGGGTGGTTTCTGGCTAATCGTTCTGGAGTGCACTTTGAATGACGAATTAAGGTCAGGTACAATTCAACATTAGTATTGCGCGCGTTACAGCCTTCCTCATCTTGTCAAGATCGTTGAATGCTTGCTTTGAATCCAAGGGCTTAAACCTTAAATTCGACAATTCTGCCACCTCTTGTTGTCAAAATGGTGTGATGGGCGAGTGGTAGAACCATCTAATCCTTTTCCACTGGCGATCAAGGCCGGCTAAGGATAATTTGAAGATTTACACACATCATTAAATATTGACACGATGGCTAAATTCTTAACGGGCAACGAGCTCAACTCAGAGTTGGAAAAAATCTTCGAAAATGCCGAGGAACAACTGATACTTATATCGCCTTACATAAAGCTCCATGAAAGATATAAATCAATTCTTAAAGCAAAAAAGAATAATCACAAGCTGGCGATATATATCGTGTTCGGTAAGAATGAAGAAGATCGAAGCAAGAGCTTCAATGTGGAAGATCTCAATTTCTTTAAGGACTTCCCAAATATTCAAATTAGATACGAGAAAAGACTTCATGCAAAATACTACGCCAATGAGTATTCGGCAATCTTAACGTCTATGAACTTGTACAGTTATTCTCATGACAATAATATTGAATCTGGCGTGCTGGTAAAGTCTTCACCGCTGGGAGAACTGGCTAATTTGATTATTTCTAATGTGATGAGTGACGAAGGTGTTGACAACAAAGCCTGGAATTGTTTCATGAGGGTGATCGAGCAATCCGAACCGCTATTTTATCGCAAACCACGTTATGAAAATTCGATGTTCGGGCTATCTAAGAAGTACCTCGATTCGGTGACTGAAATAGACAAATTATCACAATTAGTCTTAGGTAGCACTGTCGTAGACCGCACCAGCAAGAAAACGCAAAGTCCGTCGCTTCCGACGGAAAAAGCAAAAGGCATAGGTTATTGTATAAGGACTGGATCTCAAATTGCTTTTAACCACAAGCAACCGATGTGCGAGGAAGCCTATCGAAATTGGCTCAAATCTGGCAAGCAGGATACGCCAGAGCACTATTGCCATTTTTCAGGTGAGCCCACATACGGTGAGACCACATATTCAAGGCCAATCCTGAAAGCAAACTGGAACAAGGCCAAACAACTCCATGCTTTCTGAGTTCTCTCCACTGCATTTACTATTGGTTATAGGGAAATCGCAAATACCTTACAAGCTCGTACAATTTCGTCTTTCACTGTAAATTTAGTCGGTATCATGACTCGATTTCAATCCCTGATTATTCTTACTCCTGGGAACTTCCGGATAGATATCAAACATTGATAACGAAATGAATTTTGCAAAGCATTCGAAAAGGTTGTTAAAGTCCGCTTGAATCTTATAGTAGCTCATTAGCTTTAGTACGTTTCCAGGGAAATAATAAAGATTGTGAAATGAATTAATAGAATTCACTTTGCCTATTAACCCGTTATACAAAATTCTTCTAATACTCTTCTTCACCTCATTCTGAGAGAATACGCTAAAAAGACTGATATCAGCTAATGTAGAATAATTTCCGTCGGAAAAACCCGCAACATCTTCAGGTCTAAACTTCTTTTCAATGATGAGTTTTTTTTCTCTTGAAGTAAGAATACCATTACTCAACCGTTGGCCACTGTTGTGTCTGTATCGGCTTAAATCATCAACAACGTATTCCGTAAAGGGAATATTCTTCTTGCTAAGCGTGTGAATTTGTTTGTCACCCCTTTGGATGCGAATATCGAACTTAGTCAAGTTCAAAATAAATCTCAAGTCATCACATTTGTTTGAACGGACAACATTTTCAATTTCACCGAAATCAATGTGTCTATTATGACTGTTATACTTCAATAATTGCTCCATGGAAATATTAAATAATATATCAGGAAATTGATTGACGTATTTTGTCGGCAGATTAAACCATGAAATGTGCAATTCATCTATATCAAATGTTTCTACCAAGAACTTAATAATACCGATCGAATGCAGCTTAATATATTCAGCCAACAATCTGCTGTAACCCTTTTCAGACACCTTTTGAATTGACGTGATCAAACGTATTGACTCCCTTTTACCAACAATCCCCTTGTCCTCAAAAACCGTTAAAGCGATTGGGATACTTATGAGGGAATAATCCTTTCTTGCATAATACTTTGTCCAAAACACAGAAATGCATGAAAGGTCAATAGTTCTTCCATTGTGAATAGACAAACGAAGATAGTTTAGTATTTCTATCCACAACTTAAAACTACTAAGCTGCCGATGCTTTGCGATAAAATCCACGAATGATAAGTTTAAGTAGTCATTCGCATGTTGCACATGACCCAAAGCTAATATGTTCTTCTGCGCATCATTTAAAATCCATCGTGCAAAAAAAGTTCGAACATCATGTTCTTCCAAAAACTTTTCCAAAAAATAAATAGCCTCTTCACCTTCACCCCGAATATATCCTTTTATACATTTCGTTAAATCAGAAAAAGCAAAGTGTTTCTTCTCATGAAGAAATAAATTTTCCAGAACAAATGTGACATTTTGCCGGAAACCTTCTTCCGTGCTTCTGGTCAATAATTCCTCAATTCTTTCCTTAGATAAAGGCAATTTGTGTTTGCTAAAATATACGTTCTCTTCATTAATTTCCCTCAGTAAATTCTCAACAAACATGCTGGTGTCGTGGAAGTCACTGCTTGTGAGATTCAATAGAAGGTCCGAATTGCCAGTTTGAACATAATACAACATTGCAAATACATATCCGGAACTTGTAATATCACTTGCCGTATATCCATTTGCAAGTAGTGCCCTGGTATAGGTATATAGAAACTGATTGTCCCCTGAAACATGGTCTCTACCTACAATGTTAATTATTAGTGATAATTCGTAATAATTCTCAATCGTCAAGTCATTAGGAGACAGTTCCGCAATCCATTCTCTGAGTTGGCCGTAAAATGACTGAATGGCTTCAAAATCGACAACTCCATGTATAAGTCCGCCAAAAACTGAAATAGAAGAGTATCTCGTAACGATTTTCTTTTTCATTCGCTTATCAAGCGAAAAAAAATCTAGCCTAGAAAGAAATCTATGTTCTAAGTCGAAGATCGATTTAAAAACTACTTCATTTACGGTCTCTACCTTCTTAGCATAGTCAATTTGTCCCTTGCGCAAATACGTGTTGAAGCTGTCATGAAGCAAAGAAACTCTATTTAGTCTCCGCTCAAATAAATATGGGTAGTCGTTAATAAATTCGTTAACAATGACCGCCAATTCTTCACCCAAAAAAAGTCTTATCTCAGCGTCCATGTAAAACGAACGGCAACACAGAAAAAGTGTAAGTGCGCTTCGAGTTCGTACATTTCGGTCAAATATCGTATTGTAGTACTCGTCGATACTGCTTAAAGAGCTCAGTTCAGGAATATTCCCATGCTCCTTGTAATGCTCTGCCAAGTACTTAACCAAGATCGGGTATCCGTTTGTTATTGCGTATATTTTGCTAGAAAGATTGTATTCAGTGATGTGGAAGAGCTCATCTAGCACCTTTCGGGTCTGCCTTTCATTCCAGTTAACAAGTTCATGTTTCTTCCACCTCAGTTTATATTGCAATGGTCTTGTTAAAACTATTGTCTTGCATTTTGTTTGGACTTTTTCGATAAAGGAAAAATACTTATTTAATTCCCTTCTATTATAGTTTTCAACGTGATCAAGTCCATCAATAATTACTGTGCATTGCAGTTCCCAAAGTTTTTCGAGAACATCGCCCTCCATGCGCTGCACCTGGTCGTCAAAAAGCTTTTTGGAAAAGTCAAAAATGAAATTTGAAAACTTAAGCCGCTGGCTGTATTCTTTGTCTTGGCTTGAAATCCAAAATCTATAAATAATATTGTTTGGATACTCTTTTACTAGGCAGTTTACCAAGTGACTTTTTCCTATACCTGGCTTCCCTTCAAGTATTAAGATATTTTCAATTATGAGATGTTTCCTTCCAATATCAATTGTCTTTTCTATCAGCTTGGTATCAAAAACATTTATCGAAGGCAAATCTTTTCTTTCAATTATTAATTTTCGATTATCCAAACATCTGCTGAAAAATCTGTTAATTACCAATTCCCGCTGACGATTCAGATTAAAAAGATTACTAATCAATTCGTCAATAGCTTCTCTATCCAATGAAATGATATAGACATCTCTTAGTTTGTAGGCAGGTAATCCGAGTACTTCAGAATTAGGTATGATATCTACATGCCTGAAAAAAATCACATTGGTGAATTTTGAAAGGATATGCTCTTTACCTTTTATGAAAATTGAATCACTCTTGAGATCAAGAGCGCTTAAGGAGACATCATTAATATCCTTGATTTGAAAATAGAATTCGTCGGTTCTCGACTGTATCTTCAAATCGTCAAAATCATTTTTTACATCAGCTTCTATTTCAATTACATCCAATTCACGCTCGACATCCATTTTTGCTAAAAGTAAAGATGTGACGTGTTTCTGGTATGAGTATCCAAAGTAAGCGTTTTTCATTAACGGGATGCGCTATCAAGATTGAAAGTTCGTATTTCTGTTCCGGCGGAATTTATGGTTCGGTGCCTATTTCGAATCATGGCCACCAGTAGAAACATTTCCTCATTATTCAAATAAGTTGAAATCCACGTGTAAGTCTCGATGTATATGCATTGCATGCTTGTTCCAAAACATGATCATCTTGTTCATAGTCTCAACAGGAATTTGATTGAATAACGAGGGCGCCATGCCCCAGTTCTCGATTCGTGCTGCAAAAAGATTAGATAACTTTAACTTCAGGTTTTCGTCAGTAAGATTTGCCCACGACTGAGTATATTCTACAATCCAATTCGTTTTATACTCCTTTAAATATCCGCAAAGTATAAATAATTCATGCGTCGATGGGATCACATGAATATAAACATCATCAAACAACGACATTGCCATTTCATCAGGATCGTACCTATCCACAACGCTGAAAAGTGATGCCCCATAGACTTTTATGAGAGGATATGTATATGTGGCGAATTCGAATATATTTTGTCCATTTTCTAACTCCATTTTTACAATGTGCTTTAGCCTCTCCAAGTCATCAACTCCCAACTTAAATCCTTTCAGAAACAATTCCACCTTGGTGGAATCTATAATGCCTTTCAATGTTTCTGCTCCTAATAACCTTTCATAAATTTCCACGTTTTGTTGTTTCTTTCGCTGTTCTGCGCAGACGACTCTATAACATAATAGAACAAAAGTGCGATAGTCAAAAAGGTTTAGAGCTTGACTCTCAATTGATTTAAACAGAGAGGAATCACATTGACTACAAAAAATGGGCATCGATAATGCACTCCATATGCCAACCTTTTTAAACTCGATAGGAGAATGCTCATTTTGCCAACGAAAAGCGTCCTTAATTCTGAGCTCTACTAAATGACCGTCTTCAGCAATCGAGTTTAGGATGCCATTTCTTTGGAGAAGGTGAGAATTAATTGCCGTTCCACTGCAGTTTTCGGTAGCACATTTCCAATTTTTGGCAGACACATTTTTTCTAATCTGGGCCAAAATTTTGTACTTCAGCTTTGTTGAATTCATTCGGCTTTGTTTAAATAAAATCGCTCCAAATCAAATCTCAGCAACCCATTTGATGAGTTTTTAAGAGTTAATGCGTTTTTTTTTCATATCCGATCACGTTTTGTGAAACAGAGTCGCTTTATAATATCTCAGCCTAAACTCACGAGGCGTCTCTTTCTTTCTCTTTTTAATCTTTAAATATTTCGCTCGCTTTATTGACCTCAATCCATTCCTTGACGGTGAAATCAAAATTGTTTCATTCATCTGCTTCTTGATTTTTAGGTCGCATAGAATATTAGCCTTGAACTTGGCCTCCACCCATCTGCTTGTAAAGTAAATATGGGCAATTGGGTTACTCTTAAGAATGGAGTTGATTGTTTTTGTGTTCCACACTATCTCGATCAGGTCGTTGTCGAATGCTGAATCCTGTCTTCGCTTGGCCCTCATCACAATATCGGTAACCATCCACTTATTCTCCTTAATCCATTTTTTGAGTTTCTTAATATGGTCCGGCCATTCGAACTTCAGATTCAAAGACTCAATGAATAGCTCCCAAAATTCGTTATCTCTACTTCCATAAAAAAAATTGGTGTCGCAACTTGTGAGTTCTTCACGGTGAGTCGTGAATTTATTTGGCGGAAACGAACCAACGATCAAAGAAGTTGCTCCGTTATTCACCTTGGGGAACCTTTGCCAGGGGTGATCCTCGAAAACGTCCTCCCAAGGTTTAAAGATTTTCGCTTTCCTACCCATATATTGAATACAACGCTAATTAGAATTTTTATCAACTTACAAACTAAGTTAATGTTTTATTTGAGTTGTCGCACTTTGATGCGGCTCGACTTTAGACCCAAGCAAACGCTGTACTCACATTCCAATTGAATTCAATCCTGAAAATAATCCAATGCACCTAAGTATTAATTAATGGACCTAAAAAATTGCTGATTTGACAAAAAGGAAATATATTCAACATCGCATAACATTGGCTAAGACTTAGAATTTCAAGGCACTCCCAAAGTAGCTACTCCACAAAACAAATCGGACCAAAGAATGACAAGGTTGCAATCATGAAAATCTGCTCAATACATATTAGAAACTTTCAGCAATTCAAGAATACAACTTTAGACTTTTCGAACCCAGTGGACGGCGAGCCCGCCGACCAAGTTTGCTTGATTGGAAGAAACGGAACCGGAAAATCCACTATTCTATTTTACGTCATGGACTTCCTCAAGAAAATGACACATCCTAATATCGGAATTTGGCCAAATAACGAAACACAGTTTAGATTCATTGATTGTATCATTAAGATCAAGTGTCACAACGAGACATTCTTTTTTTTCTTTTCGCAATTTCTTGGCGAACTCAATAACGGCAACCTCGGACTATTTTTGAATAAAAATTTCAACCCTACGAATGAGGTACTTGAGCTTTGGTGTAAAGCTGACGACGTGATATCGTTTAGAGAATTTATGTCGTCTTATATTCAAAACAATATTATATCAGGCAGCAAACTATCGGAACTTAAAACCAAATATTTTTTAAGAGTCAATGCTAATGACTTGATTGTTTACTCCCCCGCAGAAAGTAATCAAAATTTGTACATTCAGGTGACCGATGTTCCGCAAACCAGCCTCAATGATGCTCTAGGGCTTTTTAAAGAATATCCGTTAGTCCACAACGTTTCGCACGAAACAATTGGCGACTTTTGGAAACAGATGATTTACCTTTTAAAAAGGCGTGAAAACGACAGGTCTGAATTTGAAAACGCAGAAGGAAATCAGGATAAAACAAGAAGAGTCTTAACTCAGGAGTTCAATAGGCTTAATCCAGAAATTCTTCAAAGTCTTTCCATTCATTGGCGAAAAATTCTAGATAGGGCAAACTTACATTTTGACATTGAGAACGCAAATAATCCCATTCAGCTAAGTGACAATCTGGAGGCATATATTGCCATCCAGGGTACCAATGAAAAGATACCATACAATCGTTTAAGCACTGGAATAAGAAATTTCATCTTTCGAATCGGTCACATCTATACACTGTATTTTCACCGAGTGATAGAGAACGGATTTTTGTTATTAGATGAACCTGAAAATAGTCTTTTTCCTGATTTTCTTTTTGACTTACTCTCAACCTATAAGGAAATAATAGTGGACAGGCGAGGATTAAGCAACACTCAAATATTTTTCTCAACACATAGCCCAATCATTGCTGCCCAGTTTGAACCGTTCGAACGAATAATTCTTGAATGGGATCATGGGGTCGTAAAAGCCTTTAAGGGCGAGGCACCTGCAGGAGATGATCCCAATGATATTCTGATAAAAGATTTCAAATTGAAACACTTGATGGGTGCAAAAGGGCAAAAAATGTGGGAGGAATATCTGCAGCTCCGTAAACAACTTAGAAAAACTGAAGACCCAAGAGAAAAGGCTAAGTTAGCAAAGCGAATCAGTCAAATAGGCAACCAATATAATTTCGAAGAATGAAATTCTTCGAAAAAAACCCTGCTTCAAAAATTAATCAACAAGGGTTAGTTTACAAGGAGAATAGAAGCAAAGCCAATGCTGAAATCCTAAAACTCTTGCTATTAGAGCAAAAGAATTTTTGTTCATACACAGAAAAGTATATTCAAGAACTGGACGCCTGCGAGGTTGAGCATTTTGACGCATCAAAAAAGTACAACGATAATTATTTAAACTACTACGCCGTAATCCGAAAAGCCAATCAATATAAAAAGGATGCGCAATACGCAGGTGCAAGTTTCTTCACGAATTTGTTTTTTCAGCAACCAAACGGTTTTAACTCTAGAATTAAATTTGTGGGGGGCCAGTATGAGGGCTAAATCATCACGCATTGTATTCGCAGCGCTTACGTTTTGTAAAGCGCTTAAAGGGAATGTTTACAGACGGAAACTTTTCCGAAGATGAAATGTTGAATTATTTCAAAGCGAATCCGGAGGAGATTAGCTTTATCACCGCCATCGAGGCAGAGATGCAAATTGACCTTGCGAAATTGTTAAAATAGATTACCTCACACGATCAGGTTTGCCAGTTGCACTTGATTAAGCGCCTTTACTCCTGATGCGATATATTTTGTAAGAACGAACTCGAGAAATTCTTTTTGCTTGTTATTTATTATTTCGAACGTGATGAAATTTCGCCTGGGTGATCGATTTGGAGATTCTTTTATTACAGCGAACGAGCACGGAATGAAAGTTACACCAGTCTCGCAACTCAATACCCCATATCTACTACTAGCTAAACGAAATAAAGTAAGCATGCTTTTCAGGTATCCATCTGAATTGCACCTGGGAGAAAGGGTTCAACCGATTACGACAAAAGAATAAAAGTCTTTGCACCGTACCCCGTGGTCTTTAGTCGGTTGTGTAATACTTCGCTCCAGGGTTAGACTCTATGTCAAAATTCTTGAACACGATATGTGTCTTTTCAAACCAGGGGTCATTGAGGTTGTCACCGATTTGATACTTCTTGTATATGTAGTACAACTTAGCATCAGTATTGTTATTTTTCTTGACACTCAAGGGGATATGATAAAAAAGAAATGTCTTTTCGAAATCACTTAGCATGGAAAAAAAAAGTCTGATGTAATTGAGTTTTTTTTCATGATCAATAAAGTCCGAGGAATCTACTACTTGTAAGACCATAAGAACATTTGAAACATACGGCGTAAGGAAATATCCGTAAAGGTTATAAGCATGATAGTACCGGATTCTGAAATCCGAGTAGTGTTCTGGCTGGGTGTACTTCCAATCACCTATAAACCTTGCTACCTCTCCTTTGATGACATCGAAGATCTCACGTCCAGAATATTCTTTCCCAGACGCTGTTAATCTAGAGTTGTTCAACTGTTGATTAAGTATTGCCACAACGTTAAAGAGCATGGTTTCAAATTGCTGACGTTTTAAGGTATTATTTTGTTCAACAAATTGTTGCGAACTTATTTTTAATGCCCCGCTCTGGTTAAACAGCTCGGTACTCTGGATTCGCAGCTCCTTGCTTTGCTGTATTATCGTGACTATCAAACCCGCAAACGCAAGGCCAGTGAAGAGCGCGTTGATAGCTCCAAACATGTCGCCGAATTGGCCTCGTGTGGTGTAGTCACACAAAATACTGCTTACTAGGTACCAGTATAGCCCCCAAACGACTATTATCGCCGAGAACGCAATAGTGGCGTACATGATGTACGTTCTACTTAAGGTTTCGTGTTTTTCCATACGATAAATCTATTCCTTTTCCTTTTAAGGTTTCCTGAACCCTGGTGAAAGTTTGCCGCGTTAGACTGCCATAAAACAATTTTTTCATGAACCTGATAAAATTGGACAACTCTCCACACGAATTAGGCTTAACTATTTTCCCAGAAGGTTACTTTGCTACGTCAGATAGCTTTGTTGTGGACATGATGATTATTGCAATGGGAGCAATTGCCCACGATTAGCAACGGAATACATTTGCAACGTAGTAGTGTACAAAACGCACACGCTTTGTAGGCAGGTTCCGTCCTATTTTGTAGCAAATTCTAAATTGTTATGGAATAAAA
>Ga0193738_1000302_pt1 | contig 30258 bp, 20 predicted proteins | sample L2a1metaG_FD_144927 | JGI IMG/M metagenome (GOLD analysis project Ga0193738, IMG submission 144927) | Soil microbial communities from a riparian zone of the East river system, Colorado, United States - L2a1 | ecosystem: Environmental > Terrestrial > Soil > Riparian zone | place: USA: East River... | reverse complement strand
AAAATCTCCCCCGAAGATTCGGGGGAGAAATATGTGGATGGGTTAGTAAGTACCGGGAAATAAATTTCCCTTCACAATATTAATTATATTTTTTTCTAACTAAAAAAATTTTTAAAGAAATTTTATTAACATTTGGTTTTTACTTGTGGATAATAGAACAAATAATGAATAAATGAAGTATAAAATGAAATTAAACACATCATCTTATCTTTTGCTTCATCATTTGCATTTATAAGATCACTTCAATCATATTTAAAAAAGATAAGACATGGTTCATTTGATAATTATGTATCATGCTGCGCATTGCAAAGCTGTTTACCTTTGAACAAATTCAAACATTATGCGATTGGATAAACCAGTTCCGGTAAAATGGATCGCTGATTTCATTGGAGCAGAGATTGCTGGTAACCTTAATGCATCAGCTACAGGCATCAATGAAATTCATAAAGTAGAAAAAGGGGATATTGTTTTTGTGGATCATCCGAAATACTACGACACCTGTATTAATTCTGCTGCTACAGTCATTATCATTAATAAGAAAACAGAATTTCCTGGCGAAAAAACCTTGTTAATTGTTGGCGATCCATTCGAAGCATATTTAAAACTGGTAAATCATTTTCGTCCTTTTACCCCTTCATCAAAAAATATTAGTGATTCTGCTTCAATTGGGCAAAACACGGTTATCATGCCGAATGCTTTTATCGGCAACCATGTTATCATTGGCAATGATTGCATTATTCATCCAAATGTTACCATTTTGGATAATTGCGTGATAGGTAATAACGTTATCATACAGGCAGGCACTGTTATTGGCAGCGATGCATTTTATTATAACAAAAAAACCAACCGCGATATTCATTATAAAAAAATGGTTAGTTGTGGCAGAGTTGTACTTGAAGATTTTGTAGAGATAGGAGCTAATTGCACCATTGATCGGGGAGTGAGCGGTGACACAGTGATTGGCGCAGGAACAAAGATCGATAACCTTGTACATATCGGTCATGATACAGAAGTTGGTAAAAATTGCTTGTTTGCGGGACAAGTAGGTATTGCCGGTGCTACAATAATTGAAGACAATGTAATTCTTTGGGGACAAGTGGGAGTTAGCAAAACGCTTACAATTGGTAAAGGCACTACGGTGTATGCTCAAAGTGGCGTCCCTTCTTCACTTGATGGGGGTAAGGTTTATTTTGGTTCTCCAGCCGAAGATGCAAGAGAAAAAATGAAAGAGCTTGTTTGGATAAAACGCATACCACAGCTTTGGGAAAAAGTAATGGGAAAGAAGTTTAAAGCTGAATAAAGATTGAATTTCCCAAGCCCATCTTATTGTTCGGGAGGAGTATAATCATTCGGTACCTGGTCAGCAATATTTTTCCAACTCCAATAACCAAAATTTATCCAATCTTTTTGATCGTAATAATAACCGTTTTGTTTTATGGTTATAAGATCAAGCAGATCGATATAGGATATCTGTACGCCAATATTCATCGGTAATTTATATTTTTTCAAATATTCATTTTCGGGAGTTCTCTTTGTATAAGTGATGCTGATCCTTTTTGGAAAATAAATATCGATCTCGTTCACACTATCTGCAGGAGTATACCAGGTTGTGTCATACGGCTCCGTGATCTTATTGAATTTTTTATTATCCTTTTCATCAAGCATGTCTATGACAAAACCACTTTGCGTTAAAGTGCTATCATAATAACTATGCATAAAATGCAGCCTGCTGCCGAAGTATGCTTTTTGCCTGTTCTTTGCCCAAAGCTTTATGCTGTCTTCGGTTGAAGTTCGTTCTTCATAGAAACTCAAACCTGTGTAACTGCATATATCTGTTTTATACATGAAAAGAAATGAGTCAAGGTTGTAACGAAGATTATATCCCAGTGCATTATTAGAAATGATCAATGGCGAGTCTGCAAGTACTTTTAATTTTTCTGATTTCCTGAAATAATAAAACTTTAATACTTCGGGATTCACCAAAACACATTGCGAAGAGAAAGGAGTGGAGCCTATAAAATTTTCAAGAAAGAATTTACCATATTTTGTCCAGCCATCTTTTACCTCATTACTGCTGCGTATCACCACTTCTTCAATACTTTTTTCTTCTTTTACCATTTCTATTACCAGCTCATTGGTTTTCATTTCAGGGCTAATGCGTATCATTCTTGATACGTAACCTGTATAAGTGATCACAAGATCATAGCCACCTTCTTTCAAGCTTAGATTAAATGATCCTTCCTTATTAGTAGCGGTACCCTGTGTGGTATTTTGGCAAAAGACCGAAGCGAAGGCCAATGGTTCTTTTGATGCTGAATCAATCACCTTTCCGGAGACTGTAAAGTTTGATTGGCCAAAGCCCAAAACAAAAGAAAAGCTCAAAAGGGTAAACAGGAATATTTTTTTCATAGAATAAACAATTGCCCAATAAAGATAATGCAGTTATGGTTTTAGTTGCATACTGTTTACTGCATCTGCGTAGTTTTTGCAGGCTTTTGTGATGCAAGACTCTAAGGGTATAAAGGAGAATCCCGGCAATGCTTTTAGTATTTTATCGTTTTGCCAATAAGTTTTACTTAAAGCGATCTTTGCCGTTTCTTTTGTAAGCAATGGTTTGGCATTTTTCAAAAAAGATTTTATTTTTTCCATTCGCCAGGCAATACCACTTAAAAAAGGCGTGGCTTCCCACTTAGGCTGTTTTTGTCCAAAGCCATCAGCAATAACATCGAACAGTCTTTTAAACTCCCAATTTTCATGATTAATAATAAAACGTTCTTCGGTGATATTACTTTCCATTAAAAGCACAGCGATCTTTGCAACATCATCCACTGCAACAAATCCATTTACTCCCTTTGTGTACCAGGGAAAACCTTTGTAAGTATTTTTAAAAATAGCGGAACTGCTATCATGCCAATTGCCAAACCCAAGCACCGTACTTGGGTTTATGATCACAGCATCCAATCCTTCACCCATACCACGCCATACTTCCATTTCTGCTTTGTTTTTACTGATGCCATAATGCGAATTCAATTTGCTTTCGACCCATTTTTTTTCTTCATTCACTTTTTCGCCGGTTGCAGTTCTTCCCAACGCAGAAATAGAGCTGATATGTACGAGCTTTTTTATTCCATTTTCAAGAGAAAGGTTAACAACATTAGCGGTACCATCAACATTCGTATTATACATCTGCTTCCTTTCTCTTTTATCAAAAGAAACAACGGCTGCAGAATGAATAACAGCATCAACGTCTTGCATCGCTTCATTTAGTGCAATAACATCTAATACATCACCGGTTACCCATTCCACTTTATTTAAAATATCTATGGAAATAAAAAAGGGTAGTTTGTTGCTGCGACGGATTGCACGAACAGTATAACCTTTTTCAACAAGCTCTTTGATGATATAAGCCCCAATAAAGCCAGTGCCGCCTGTGACAAGTACTTTCTTCAATTTTCGATTTCAGATTTTAAATTTCAGATTTAAGAAATAAAGCTCATAAACCTGAAATCAGCATTATAAAATTAATACTCGTAATATCCTTTTCCAGTCTTCTTTCCCAATTGACCGGTTTCAACTTTTTCTTTTTGAATAAAAGAAGGCTTTAATCTTTCCGGATCACCGAGTTGTTCATAAACAGAGCAGCTCACTGCATAATTAATATCATTGCCGATAAGGTCCATTAGTTTAAATGGCCCCATTTTAAAACCGGTTGATTCCATCAATGAATCGATCTTCGAAAGATCAATTAACCCTTCTTCTGTCAATCGTAATGATTCAATATAAAAAGGCCTTGCTACACGATTCACGATAAACCCTGGCGAATCTTTACAAAGCACCGGCGTTTTGTTCATTTGTTTTGCCAACTCAATGATGATATTGGTTGTTTGTTCATTTGTAAATTCTGTTTTCACCACTTCCACCAGTTTCATGATAGTGGCAGGATTAAAGAAATGCATTCCAACAACCCTTTCTGGATTTTTTACTCCTTTGGCAATTTGTGCTGTGGAAAGTGATGAAGTATTGCTGGCAAAAACTGTTTCGCTATGATTGATCTCAGCCAATTGGTTGAACAAAGCGATCTTGGCTTCGGGTTTTTCAATTATGGCTTCAATGATCACATCGCCTATGCAATTATGCAGGTTATTGGTGAAACGAAGATTTTTCAGCGTTTCTTCTTTTGCGTTTCCGGTGATCTTACGTTTTTCTACAAGAGATTGCAAATTCTTTTCGATGGAAGCTTTTGCTTTTTCAAGAACTGCATCGTTCAATTCATATAAGATAGTATAAAAACCAGAAGAAGCAGAAGCATGAGCTATTCCACTGCCCATCGTGCCAGCGCCACAAATGCAAATGATAGAACCGGGATTCATGAGATTTTAAAGGATTATGAGGATAAAGATAGCTGAATAGAATTACAGGATGTAGAAGTGAGTGACACAACGGAAGCTTAATAGAAATTTAAAAGCTGAGTACATACTAATAACCAATAACAGCAACTATACCGCTGATGTAAACTGTTTCAAAAACCTTACATCATTCTCGCTAAAGAGACGAATATCATTGATGCCGTATTTCAATAATGCAGGACGTTCAATGCCCATACCGAAGGCAAAGCCTGTGTATTTATTTGGATCGATACCGCAGTTAGATAAAACATTTGGATGCACCATGCCGCTGCCAAGGATCTCAAGCCAGCCTGTCTTTTTACAAACATTACAACCAGCGCCTTTACATAGCATACAACTGATATCCATCTCAGCACTTGGCTCGGTAAATGGAAAATAAGAGGGACGGAAACGGATCTTTACATCAGTGCCGTACATTTCTTTTGCAAAAAAGTAAAGGGTTTGCTTCAGATCAGCGAAAGAAACATTTTCATCAATATATAAACCTTCAACCTGGTGAAAGAAGCAATGGCTTCTTGCACTCACCGTTTCATTTCTATAAACACGACCGGGGCAAATAATGCGGATCGGCAATTTGCCTTTCTGCATTTCACGGATCTGAATATTACTTGTATGTGTTCTTAAGAGCCAATCAGGATTTTGCTGTACATAAAATGTATCCTGCATATCTCTTGCCGGGTGATGCTCGGGAAGATTCAATGCAGTGAAATTATGCCAGTCATCTTCGATCTCTGGTCCTTCAGCAACTGCAAAACCCAATCTTTGAAAAATTGAAATGATGCGGTTGGTCATCAAACTGATTGGATGGCGAGTACCAACTGGTATTGTATCGCCGGGAAGAGTCAGATCTATATTAGATGCTGCGGATTGTTGACCATTGACCGTCGACTGCTTTAATTCCTCATATTTTGCTTCAGCGAATTGTTTGAACTCATTTAGTATTTGTCCAAATTCTTTTTTCTTTTCATTCGGCACATTTTTCATTTCGCCCATGATGGTTTTTACTAGTCCTTTTGTGCCCAACCATTTTATGCGAAATTCTTCAGCCGCTTTTTCATCAGTTGCAGTAAAAGCTTCGATCTCCGTTTTATGATCCTGTATTTGTTTCAGCAATCCTTCCATAGCGGGCAAAGATAAGCTAAGAGATCAAAGGAGAAAAAGAGAGGAAAGTGAATAGCATTACTTTTCAACAGACGTGGATTGTGCTCTTTTTCTCCTTCCCTCTTCTATTCTCTTAGCATAACTTGCGCATATGTCAGACTTCCTCAACATCGCCGACTTTCTTGCACCGATCAGTAAAAGTGAACTCAATTTTGACCAAGGTTATAAAGAAGGTACTATCGGTTTTAATATAAAAGTGCATGACGAAGAAAATTTTCCTGACATGGATGAAGCTGATCTTGTTTTGATCGGTTGTGGAGAGCAAAGAGGCAATGGTCATCATTTGGCTTACAGTGCCGGTCCTGATGCGATACGCCGTCAGTTCTATCAATTATTTTTCTGGCATCAGGATCTGAGGATAGCAGACGTTGGTAATCTTCGCAAAGGCGCTGGTCTTGCCGATACATATGCAGCATTAAGAACTGTGGTTAATGAACTGATCAATGAAAATAAGACGGTAATTATTCTTGGCGGTTCACATGATCTCACACTGGCGCAATATTATGCATACGAACAAAACAAATCGATCATTGAAGTGACGAATGTCGATGCACTCATTGATCTTGATCTTGATTCTGATTTTCGCTGCGATAATTTTTTAATGGAATTGCTGACCGGCGAACCGAATTATGTTCGTCATTATAATCATATCGGTTTCCAAAGTTATTTTGTTCATCCACGAATGCTTGAAACAATGGATAAGCTGCGCTTTGATTGTTTCCGTGTGGGGCATGTAAAAGAAAACATTGATGAGATGGAACCAGTGATCCGCAATTCACAATTATTCAGCTTTGATATTTCTGCATTAGCGTACGCATATGCGCCTGCAAACACTACCGGTTCTCCCAATGGTTTTAATGGCGAAGAAAGTTGTGTGTTGATGCGTTATGCAGGCATGAGTCCGAATGTAAATACTGTCGGTATTTATGGTTATGATCCCGATAAGGACCAGCATGATCTTACAGCAAAACAGATCAGCCAGATGCTATGGTATTTATTGGATGGACGTAGTCGCGGAAGAAAAGAAGCAAAGATCGACGAAAGGGAATCTTTCAATGAATTCCACATGGCATTTGCAGAAGTGGACACAACTTTTATACAAAGTAAAAAAACCGGCCGCTGGTGGATGCAGTTACCTGATAAACGTTTTATAGCCTGCAGCTATAAAGATTATTTACTTGCCAGCAGTAACGAAATTCCCGAGAGATGGTTGAGGGCACAGGAGAGAAATTAAACCAAACCCCCTGTCCCCCTAAAGGGGAGACTTAGATTTAATCATTTATTATTTGCGTGGAGTTGGAGGATGAGGTCAGCATAATTGCTACTATTAAACTTCGTTGCGTCGCACTCTTGTACTTCCTTATCTTTATTCAGCAATAAATATCACTACTCAAATGTTCAATATTCAAATACCCCGCATCCCGTATATCATATCTATAATTTTAGTTTTATCATCATGCAGTGTTCAACAGAAGATATCCAAATCAGCAAAGCAAGTCATTAACGATTCATCATTGCTTACCGCACATGTTGGTATCAGTATCTATGATCCCGTAACAGGAAAGTATTGGTACAATTACCAGGGCGATAAATATTTTATACCAGCAAGCAATACAAAAATTCCTACTTGTTATGCGGCGATGAAATATTTGGGAGATAGTTTAAAGTGTTTCCTGGCAGTAGAAAACGATACTGTTTTATTTGTCTTGCCATCAGCAGATCCTACATTTCTTCATCAGGATTATAAAACCCAACCCGCTTTTGATTTTTTAAAAAGATCAACTAAGAAAGTTTATACTACTGATCTAAAATGGAAATCCGAAGGCCTTGGCTCAGGTTGGTCATGGAATGACTATAATGAAAGCTATATGGCGGAAAGAAGCCCTTTGCCTATATATGGCAATGTTTTAAAATGGGTGCAGGAAATGGACACGAATCATAAAGATCAACCAATCAGTATATATTCAATTCCTGAAATTGGATGGTCAGTAAATTTTAGTGAAGTAAATGCAAGAAATTTCAATGTAAAAAGGAACATTGCCGAGAATGAATTTGAATTAATTCAAGGCAAAGAAAAATATAAAGAATTGTATGTGCCGTTCGTTACGCATGGAATAGAATCATCTTTAGAATTATTGTCAGACACACTTGGCAAAAAAATCTCATTGATGAATGAACAAACACTTACTAAACTTTTTACAAAAGTTGATCTGTATGTTCGCCACATAAAAACACAAGCTACCGACTCCCTTCTCAAACCGATGATGCATCGCAGCGATAATTTTTTTGCTGAACAATCTTTATTAATGGTGAGCAATGAAAGACTCAGTGTAATGAGCGATGAAAAAATAATCGACACTTTATTAAAAACAGATTTTAAAGACCTTCCTCAAAAACCAAGATGGGCGGATGGTTCTGGCCTGAGTCGTTATAATTTATTTACCCCGCAGGATTTTGTTGCCATTCTGAATAAAATGAAAAATGAATTTGGAATGGAAAGAATAAAAGTCATTTTCCCAACAGGTGGTACCGGAACGATCAGTAATTATTATAAGGCTGATAGTACTTTTATTTTTGCTAAAACTGGAACTCTTTCAGGAGTAGTTGCACTCAGCGGTTTTTTATATACAAAAAAAGGTAAGCTTCTTATTTTTTCTACTCTTGTTAATAATCACCAGGCTTCATCAACTGCGGTAAGAAGAGCGGTGGAGAAATTTATAAAAGGAATTAGAGAGAAGTATTAACTCATACTCCGAACATTTTTTCTAACTGTTCTTTCTTAAATTCTAAATACGTTGGACTGCCATTTGGTGAAGCGTTAGGCTGTTTGCATTTGAACAGATCCTCCACCAATGCCTCCATTTCTTTTCCGGAAAGTTGTCTTCCGGCCTTAATGGATTGCTGCCATGCAAGAGAACGAATTAGTTTTTCTCTTTTTGAAAATTTTAGATCGTTACTAAAGTGTTTGTATTGTTCCAACAAATAATCGATCACTTGTTTTTCATTTCCCTGTGTTACATCAGCTGGTGTACCTTGAACAACAAAAGTGTTTTTCCCAAAGGGTTCGATCATATATCCAAGCTGTTGCAGGTCATTGATTATATCTTCCAACAAAACGGTATCTGCCGGAGCCAATTCAATGGTAACAGGAAACATGCTGCGTTGAGTGGCAACTGCTTTTCCTTTTGCCGCTTCCTGCAATCGTTCATAAATTATTCTTTCATGTGCAGCTTGCTGGTTGATGAGAATAAACCCTGCGGGAGTTTGTGCAAGGATGAACTGTCCGTGTAGTTGGATTAGCAACTCAGTATTGAAGGAAGGTTGAAGGTTGAATGACCTTAATGTTTCTTCTCCTTCTACATCTTTGGCAGCCGGCTGTTGACTGTCGACAGTCGACCGTGGGTTCTCGTAGAAATCTCTCCAATGTTTCAGCTCACTTCTATTCGTTGGTTCGATAAAATGTGCTTTATTTTTTTCTGTAAAGCCTTTGAAGATAGATCCAGAGGTTGCGGCTGATTTTTTTTCTTCGGTAAATGGTTGCTGAATTGATGATAATTGTTGTATAGATGCATCCAGTTCAAAATCCAAAGTAGGAGTGACGCTGAATTGTGCCAATGCATGTTTTACCGCAGCCTGCACAAATGCATAAATTATTTTTTCATCCTCGAATTTAATTTCCTGTTTGGTAGGATGCACATTTACGTCTACCTGTGTTGGGTCAAGATCAATAAACAGCACATACATCGGGAAACTATCCTTGGTGACCATTTCCTGGTAAGCATTCATTACCGCATGATTCAAATAAGCACTTTTGATAAATCGATTATTGACAAAAAAGTACTGGTCACCTCTTGTCTTTTTTGCCGTATCGGGTTTACCTACAAACCCATAAATGTTCATGTAATCAGTATCTTCCTTTACACTTACAAGCTTTGTATTGTAAGTATTGCCTAACAATTGAAGGATCCTTTGTTTTAAATTCCCGGCTTCAAGGTGGAAGATCTGCTGATTATTTGCAGTAAGTGAAAAAAATATTTGCGGAAAAGCCAACGCGACTCTTGTAAATTCATCAACAATATGCCGCATTTCAGCAGTATTGCTTTTCAAAAAATTTCTTCGGGCAGGAACATTGAAAAATAAATTCTTCATCGCAATGCTGGTTCCTTCAGCAACTGCAACTGGCTCTTGCTTTTTTACAACACTGTTCTCGATCTCAATATAAGTTCCTGTTTCATCAGCCAGTCTTTTCGTTTTTAGTTCTACTTGAGCTACGGCAGCAATTGAAGCCAGCGCCTCACCACGAAATCCCATTGTTTTTATATGAAAAAGATCTTCGATCGTTGTGATCTTGGAAGTTGCATGACGTTCAAAGCTCATTCTTGCATCTGTTTCACTCATTCCGTCACCATTATCGATCACCTGTACCAGGGATTTTCCAGCATCGTTGATGATAAGCTTGATCTCTGTTGCACCAGCATCCACAGCATTTTCCAACAATTCTTTAACAGCTGAAGCTGGTCTTTGAATTACTTCGCCGGCTGCTATTTGATTTGCAATGTTATCAGGTAATAGTAAAATCTTGTCAGGCAATTCTTCGTAATTTGGGCTGCTAAAATACGTTGATTATCTTAAGCACCTTACATGAAAAAAATATTCTTTATTGCCGCTGTTTTTATTTCTTCTGTTAGTTTTTCACAATACAGGAGCCGGCTTACTGTCGATAAATGGGTAGATAGTGTTTTTAATTCGTTGACCCCAGAGCAAAGGATCGCACAATTGATGGTCATCAGGGCCCATTCAAATCTTGGTGCCGATCATATTGCAAAAGTGACCAATGACATTCAGCAATACAATGTCGGGGCCTTATGTTTTTTTCAGGGCGGACCAATTCGCCAGGCTAATCTTACTAATTTTTATCAAAGTATTGCAAAAACGCCGTTGATGGTAACGATTGATGGCGAATGGGGGGTTGGTATGCGCCTGGATAGTGTTACAAAATTTCCTTACCAGCTCACACTCGGCGCTATGGATAATCAAAGATTAGTTTACGAAATGGGTTTGGCAGTTGGTGAGCAATGTAAACGGATCGGTATTCATGTTAACTATGCCCCGGTTGTTGATATAAATAATAACCCCAATAATCCTGTGATTGGTTATCGTTCTTTTGGTGAAGACAGGGACAAGGTTATAAAATTTGGAATTGCATATATGAAAGGCATGCAGGATGCAGGTATTATGGCTTGCGCCAAACATTTCCCCGGACATGGTGATGTTGATGTTGACTCACATCTTGATCTGCCTGTGATAAATAAATCAAGAGCAGAACTTGATTCAAATGAAATAAAGCCTTTTCGCGAATTAATAAATGCAGGGATAGGAAGTGTGATGGTGGCGCATCTTGCTGTGCCATCAATTGATACGGGAGAACATCGGGCAACTTCTATTTCTAAAAATACAGTTACCGGTGTTCTAAGAGATGATCTTGGCTTCAGCGGTCTCACATTTACGGATGCATTGGAAATGAAAGGCGTTGCAAAATATTTTCCCGGCGGTGTTATTTCAGTGGAAGCATTGATAGCGGGCAACGATATGCTTTGTCTTCCTGAGGATGTAGGTAAAGCGATCGATGCAATAAAAAAAGCAATTGAAGAAAAGAGATTGAGCTGGGACGAAGTGGATGCTAAAGTGAAAAAAGTTTTAAAGGCAAAATTTCAACTTGGATTGAATCAGTTAAAACCAATTGAAACAACCAATCTTCTTCGTGATTTGAATGCAAAAACAGATGCGATCAGGTTGAAAGTGGCGAAAGAAACCATTACGGTTTTAAAACAAGGAGCCGGTAACTCTTCATTGCCATTAAAAAAGAATTTTAAGGTTGCGTATATAGCAATTGGTGATTCTGATGTAAATAGTTTTGTAAGAGGGCTGGGTGAAAATTATAAAACAGATACCTATTTATTTTCATGGAAGGACGGAGATGATAAAGCGGATGATATTTTTGAAAAGGTTATTGACAAGTACGACGCTGTTGTAATTGGTATTCATAATTTCAGCAACCGGCCGGCAAATAATTATGGTATCACTAATTCTTCTCTTTCGTTATGGCGCAGGCTCAATAAAACAAACAGCATCACACTTGTTTTTGGAAATGTATTAGCTGCAGCAAGCTTTTGTAATGCCAATGCTCTTGTTGCTTGTCACCAGGATGATAATATAACGAGGCAAGTAGCCGTTGACTTGTTAAAAGGAAAAACTAAAGCATCTGGTAAATTACCAATGAGAGTTTGTAATTATTCTGCGGGTTTTGGAATTGAGATAGTAGCTACTGAAAAACCTACTTCGTTTGAAAAGCGAATGATCATGACCCAAACGATTGATTCAATAGTTACAGATGCGATTGCTCAAAAAGCATTTCCTGGTTGTGTTGTGCTAGCAATAAAAAATGGAGAAATTATTTATGATAAAGCCTTTGGCAGTTATGCGATCGACAAGCCTCAACCAGTAACAGTTGAAAGTATTTTTGATCTTGCTTCGGTTACAAAAATTTCGGCTACCACTCTTTCTATCATGAAACTATATGAAGAAGGAAAGATCAAATTAGATAAAACATTAGGCGATTACTTACCATGGACACAAAATTCGGATAAAGCCAACCTGCGGATCGATGACATATTACTCCATGAAGTTGGGTTAACACCCACCATTTTTTTTTATAAAGAAACAGTTGATTCAGCAACAGGTATTCCCAACCCATCACTTTATACTGATAAATCAAAACCTGGTTATACAATTAGGGTTGCAGAGAATTTATATTTAAAAAATGAATGGCAGGATACGATGCTCAGCAGGATCATAAAAAGTGCGCCACCAAAACTAGGTAAGTATTCATACAGCGACAATGATTTTATTTTCCTTGGAAAGATCGTGGAGCAACTTTCAGGTATGACGCTTGATCAATATGTGAGAAAAACTTTTTATTCAAAACTGGGATTGGAAACAACCGGGTTTAAACCAAGAGAAAGGTTTAGCATCAACAGGATCATCCCAACTGAAGAAGAAAAATATTTTCGCAAGCAATTACTTTGGGGAGATGTGCATGATGAAGGAGCATCAATGTTTGGCGGTGTGGCGGGACATGCGGGTTTATTCTCTGATGCCTATGATCTGGCAATGCTTTACCAAATGTTGTTGAATGGAGGGAAGTTGAATGGTGAAAGGATCTTTAAAGAAGAAACAATAAAATTATTTACAGCCTATCACAGCAAAGACAGCCGCCGGGCTTATGGTTTTGATAAACCCGAAAAAGATAATGTAACAAGAAAAGATCCTTATCCATCGTTGCAGTCTTCTCCGCAAACATTTGGACATACTGGTTTTACTGGCACCTGTGTTTGGGTAGATCCGAAATATGATCTTGTTTATGTTTTTCTTTCCAACCGTGTCAATCCTTCAAGAAACAATCCTGTATTTGCTCAATTAAGTGTAAGAGGGAAGATCCAGGATGCGATCATTGAAGCAATCAAAAATGACAACGAAGCACCAAGATTTTATTGAAGTCTCAGCAGCACTTCTTTAACATCTTCGTATCGTTCTTTTGGAATGAAATGATCAGCACCTTTCAAAATTTTCACTTCAACTGACCTTGCTTTTATCAATTTCTTTTTTGCATACTCAGCATTGCCAACTGGTACATAAGTGTCTTTATCTCCATGAAGGATCCATACAGGACAAGTGATCTTTTCCCATTCTTTATCTAACTCCTCCAGATCATTTTTCAAGTAAACCAACTCTTCATTACTTGGGCGAAAAGCTCCGGGCAACAAATAATTTAACGGGGGTATTTTCATTACGTATCTCCATCTCTCAGGCTTTTCTTCTTTTGGATCAACAGCAGCCGCAAGAAGCACTAATCCATCAAATAAATCCTGATTATCTACCTGCAATTGAACTATTACCGGGCCTCCAAATGAATGGCCAATTGCATAGATCGGTTTTCTATTCTTGATTGATATAACAAATTGGCTGAGCAGCTTCGATTGCTCTATTAAATTTTTTGCATCACCAAATTGACTAAAACCAAAACCGGGACGATCGATAGAGATCATTCTGAATTTGGTTAGCAGAGCTTTGTCTTTCATGAAATTTTTATACCTGATCCATCCATCAGGAGAGCCATGTACAAAAAATAAAGTTGGAAGTGAATCATTACCTGTTTTGGCATAATGGATATCGAAGCCATCCACTTTTATAGATCCAGTATCAAGAGTAATACCTTCTTTTGAAAATTCATCTTTTGCTTTCTTATCGCTTATACGATATTTCATACTGTATTGTGCAAACACAAGCCAGGCTGTGATCAGAATTAAAAAACCGATCAGCAATCGCCTTGATAGTTTTCGTTTCATTGTCCAGGTCAAATAAAATATTTGCCGTTGGCACAAATTCAAGTACCAGCTTATTTATCGGCGAAAACTATTCCAAACTATTTATCTCTTCTTGGCTGATTAGGCGGTCTCTGCGGACCTCGCTGTTGCCCACCTTGAGGTGGACGATTGGGATTTTGTTGCGAACCTCTTTGTTGATTTGGTCGATTGCCTTGTTGCGGTCCCTGGTTTCTTGGGCCTTGTCCTCTGTTGTCTCTTTGCCCGTGTTGCTGTTTTTGTTTTCTTTTCTTATCCGCTCTTTCAAGTGTTTGTAAACTTATCTGGCCAACTAATTCCACAAATTCAGGTTCGGCTTCTTTTGCTTTTGATGAAGTTATTTCAACTGGTTCCAGATCATCTGGAATTGTTCCTTGTGCATTCAGAGATTTTATTTTTCTTACTCTTTCAATTGAAACCGGGTATTGTTTATTACTGTCTGGCAATACATACCACATCAGGTTTTTGAAAATATCTTTTTTTATTAGCAATGCATTTCCTTTTGCCACTTGTATATTATCACAGTTGTCAGGAAAGCCCTGCAATGCATCTAAATAAGTATCCAATTCATAATTCAAACAACACTTCAACCGTCCACACTGGCCACTGAGTTTTGTTTGATTGATAGAAAGATTTTGATAACGTGCCGCTGTTGTATTTACTGATTTAAATTCTGTAAGCCATGTGCTGCAACAAAGTTCACGGCCACAACTACCAATGCCACCTACTTTAGCACTTTCCTGTCTTGCACCGATCTGGCGCATTTCCACTTTCAACTTAAATTCAGATGCGTATATTTTTATCAGCTCACGAAAATCAACACGACCATCGGCTATATAAAAGAATGTTGCTTTGCGACTATCAGCCTGTACCTCTACCTGGCTTATTTTCATATCAAGCTTAAGCTGTTTGGCAATAGCACGGCTACGGATCACTGCTTCCTTTTCACGACTCTTACTATGTTTCCAAGTATCAATATCACGGTCGCTTGCACGGCGAAGCACTTTTTTCATTTCCGCATTATCTTCCTTTATCTCATGTTTTTTCATTTGCAGTCTTACGATCTCACCCGTCAGTGATACTTCGCCAAGATCAAAACCGCTTACACCTTCCACACATATCAGGTCACCTTTTTCCAATTGTTGCAATGTAGTGTTCCGAAAATAATCTTTACGGCTGCCCTGGTTAAAGCTTACTTCTATCACTTTGCATTCATCAGATGCAACAGCCAGCGGCATGTTCATCAGCCAATCGAATGCATTCATACGGTTACATCCGCCGGTACTGCATCCGCCGTTGCTTTTACATCCGTTTGGTTTACCCGTTCCGCAATTATCGCAACCCATGAGAGGAATTAAAAATTAATAATTAAGAATGAAAAATTGAGGAAGGTAATTATGCGCCCAACTGCAGAATGTCTATTTGGCTTCCGTTGCGTCGCACTCTTGTACTTTCATATCGCTATGCAGCAGGACGCCGGCATGCCGATTAGAATTACTATATGTTGAAGTGAGTGACACAACAAAATTTGAATAGAGATTTACAGCTGACCACAAAACCTTTCTCCTCAATCACTAACACCGTTCAAAACTCACAAACCAATGTTCTACCGGTGTCAGGTTGCCAAAAATACAATTTTGTCTTGAATGATATGATAAAGCTTAATAGTAAGAGCATGAAAGAGGATCTTGGCGTTGGCATTACGTTCTATATAATATGTAGCTCTGTCCAATTCTTCTATAATTGCCTGCTGCTGACTGATATCGGCAAGGCGGTTCAGCCGGTCAGCAAAATCTTTTTCATTATCAGGCAGGTAAATATTGCTGCCGATGATCTTTGACCGGATGGACTGTTCGAGCAAATGATTGAAATATCGAAGAAACTGTTTTTGCTTTTCTCTTCCGAGCCTGCTTGTTTCTTCCACCCATTTGGTCTGAGCGATCGGGCCGGTTTTAATAATTGAGTTCAACCAATCTCGGAGAATGCCCTGCCAATCTTCTTCTGCATGTTGCAACAATTGTAATGCTTCACGATAATTACCTTCAGCAGTCGCAGCCACCTGTCTTGCTTTTGCCGGATCGATCTTACTATCAATTAATGCAGATTCAATGTCGGTCGTTTCAAGCATCGGGATCTTTATCATCTGGCAGCGACTGACGATGGTTGGCAAAAGCAACGATTCATTCTCTGCTACTAATATAAATAAGGTATTGGGTGGCGGCTCTTCGATCAGCTTCAGCAATTTGTTGCCTTCAGCACCAAGATATTCCGGCATCCACATAATTAGGACCTTGTATTCGCTTTCAAAACTTTTCAGACTCAGCTTGCGAATGATATCGTTGCATTCGTTGGCTGTTATGTTCCCTTGTTTATTTTCTGCACCGATGAATTGAAGCCAGTCATATACATTTCCGTAGGGATAATTATTTATGAATTCTCTCCATTCAGTAATGTAATCGACACTTAGTGGTGGTGTGCCCGATTTTTTTGTTACAACTGGGTAAGCGAAATGAATATCCGGATGAACAAGTTGATTCGCTTTTGTGCAGGATGGACAAGTGCCGCAGCTATCATTCGAGGTTTGAGGTTTAAGGTTTGAAGTTGTTGGTTCCTCAAAAAGTGACGCTGAGGAATTTTGGGTTTGTGATTTTGGATTTGCTTTTTCACATGTTAAATACTGAGCTAATGCCAATGCCAGTGATAAAGCACCACTTCCTTCTTTACTTAAAAAAAGCAAGGCATGGCTCAGCCGATTGTGCTGAATTAGCTCAACCAGTTGTTGTTTGACTTCTTGCTGGTTGATGATCTTTGAGAATTGCATTGGGGCGAAAATAATTCTTCTTAAAATAAAAAAGCGTCCCGATTTATCAGAACGCTTTTTATTGGTAGGACTTCTATTAATTCAAATACTTCGTAATTTCTTCGCTCATCGGGCTCACCTTATTATGAAATACCGCAACTAATTTTCCTTGTTCATCAACCAGGAATTTAGTGAAGTTCCAGTCAACAGGGTTTTGCAAATACCTTTTCCAAACAAGATCTTTTGAACTAGTTCCTTTTTCTGCTTTTGCCAATTCTCTTGATTGTTCGACCAGCCATTTATAAATTGGCGCCATATCATCTCCTTTTACAGAAACTTTTTCTGCCATTGGAAAAGAAACGCCATAATTCTTTTTACAGAATTCCTGTATCTCGGTGTTGCTTCCGGGCTCCTGTTCGCCAAAGTTGTTGGCAGGGAAACCAACGATCACTAATTTGTCTTTATACTTTGCATACAATTTTTCCAGGTCAGCATATTGTGGCGTGTTACCACATTTTGAAGCTGTATTCACGATCATTATTTTTTTGCCTTTATAAGCAGAAAAATCGATCGGGCTTCCATCAAGTCCCTGCACTTTGAAATCGTAAATAGCAGGTCCTTCCAATGAAACTGATAAAATCAGTGCAAGCAAGAATATTTTCATGATTTAATTTTTTAGAGGATAACAAAGTTAAGAAGCTCTTGTACCTAATTCCAATAATCTTTTACCGCCAAAATCCTGCCGGTTATTGTCTTTCATAACTCCCCAGATCAGGAGCCGTACCAACAGGCCTTGGCTTACCATCCAAATCGATGGTAACTCCAGCATTGGTTGCTTTGTTCTTTGCGGGAGATTCATCCCTTAACCGGAAATTATAAATTCGTTTTGATGTATTGATAGAATCAAATTCCGGATATTGGTTGTTGATTATTCCAGCAGAAGTAATATTTGCAGGAGTATTTACAACTTTCCAGAGATTGTAATCAAAATTCACATCGAAAGTAGTGGTGCCACTTTTTGCAACCACCACTTCATCCTCTACAGTTCCGTCTTGTCCCCAGAAAATACAATTGCGAAACAAAGCGGAAAGATTTGCAGTTACAGGACTATTATTTACCAGAACATAATTGCTTACATAAAGAACAGGGGCACGATGAAGTATGTAGCTATTAGAAAAACTTGCAACAGTGCAATGTATAAATTGGTAATCACCACCTTTGGCAAGGATCACATTTTGACCACAAGTACTGATCAAACAATTTCTTGCTCTTATACTACTGTTTATGGCGATAATGCCTGCATCATAAGCATTGTCAATAATGCATTCGTTTAAAGTCAATTTTGGATTTATTGAAGGATCCAGCACGGCCAAAGCCTGATAAGCATTTTTAATAACGGCATAATTAAACACATTATCCTTACTTGTGCTCCTGAAATAAATACCAGGCCATCCACCCGGAAAATCATTATAGGGTTCATCAAGCCTGTCGCCACGAAACTGAACACGATCAATGGTATCTTTTGTGCCATTTACTTCTAAGGTGCCATCTACAATTATCGGGGCATCGGCATGTACATAAATGCGGCAACCTTTATTGATGGTAAGTTTTTTATTTGGATCAATTGTTAGTGACCCAAGTATTACATAAGGCAGATCGTTATTCCATATCTCATTAGTGGTAATTTCTTTGTCGCGATAAAAATGTGCATTCTGCCCCCATGCTTCTAAATTTACTTGTCTGCTTGTGCCATTATAAGCTATCTGTATGCTATCCATAACAATAAAAGGAATATTCGCAGTGTTTTGATTGATGCTTACGGAAACAAAAACATAAACACTATCATTTGCTTCTATTTCAATGTTTGAAACTTCAGGTCCAATAAAACCATCGGCATTTATTTTAAAATAAGAACTGTTGCCGCCCATCAGTTTAATAGAGGAAAGACGAAGCTTTTGGTCATTCTCATTTATTATTTTAAAATATTGGGTGATTGAGCCAGTTGTAGTAAAAACAGTATCAAATTTTAATTCTTCATCTGAAAGAGTGACTTGCGCATCAGGACTTGTAATGAAGGATTCCTTCTTGCAGGCATTAAAAAGGATAAGGATGGATATGGAAATAAAAAGGAGGTTCTTCATTGATGTCAAAAGTAAAACGAAGTGTTTGAAAGAAGAAATGATGATGGATATATTTACAAGAAAGAATCAACGATTAGCCCTACAAAGAGTAGCAATAGATAGTTTTACGTTTTTTGCTGTTAATAGTTCATTTCCGCATGCTTCAAGTGTGGCACCAGTAGTAACTACATCATCCACCAACAGTAAATGTTTATTTTGAATAGCAACAGGATCTATGAGCTGAAATTTTCCTTCAATATTCTTCCATCTTTCAATTCTTCCTTTTTTGGTCTGGGTTTCTGTATGCTGTGGTCTTGTGATCACTCTATCTAAGATCGGGATTGATAAAATTTCTGCTATTCCTTCACAAAGAACTGTTGCCTGGTTATAGCCTCTCTTTTTTTCTTTTGATGGAAAAAGTGGTAACGGAATCAATGCTTCTATTTCATTGAAGCGGGTAGCATTTTTTAAAGAATTCCCCATCAATCTTCCTAATTGTAATCCAAGATCTTTATTGCCTTTATATTTCAATTGATGCATCAGATGTTGCACTAGTGATTCTTTTGTAAAATATAAATGAGCAGAAGCATTTATTATTGGCAATCGTCCCCAGAAATCTTTTTCAACAGGATTGTTTGGATGAATTTCAAAATTTGTTTCAGGTAATGAAGAAAGACAGCGAATACATAAACGACTTTCAATATTCAACAAGTCGCTACCACATCCGTCGCAAACATGAGGAAAGATAACATGCAGTATTGCTTCTTTTATTTCTTTGAAACCGATCATTTTAAATGATCCATTAAGTTACTTAAAATAAATATCTGTACAGCTCTTCTACCTGCCCCATCGTCACAATTTCAATGTTGAATTTTTGTTTTGCCAAACCTTTCTGATTGTATTTAGAAACAATGATCTTTTCAAACCCTAGTTTTTCCGCTTCGGCAATGCGTTGATCTATTCGGTTCACTGCTCTTATTTCACCACTTAACCCAACTTCCCCGGCAAAACAAATATGTTGGTGCAATGGTGTGTCCTCAAATGATGACAAAAGGGCACATAGCACTGCAAGATCAATAGAAGGATCTTCAATTTTTAATCCACCTGCTATATTTATGAATACATCTTTTACTCCAAAATGAAAACCACCTCTTTTTTCTAATACCGCCAATAATAATTGCAATCTTCTTAGATCAAAACCACTTACTGTTCTTTGAGGTGTTCCATAAATAGATTGGGTGACCAATGCCTGTATTTCTATTAAAAGTGGCCGCATGCCTTCAATTGTTGCAGCAATTGCAATTCCGCTTAATTGATCTTCTTTTTGAGTTATTAATATTTCACTTGGATTCGTAACGGCCCGCATTCCAGTATCGGACATTTCATATATGCCCAGCTCTGATGTGCTTCCATAACGGTTTTTCAATGTTCTTAATATACGATATGCATAATGCCGATCACCTTCGAATTGTAAAACAGTGTCAACCATGTGTTCAAGGATCTTTGGTCCGGCAATAGCTCCATCTTTAGTAATATGACCAATCAAAAAAACAGGTGTGTTGGTTTCTTTTGCAAAACGCTGAAACTCGGAAGCGCATTCACGTATTTGAGATATACTTCCGGGGGAGGAATCAATGTAAGGTGTTTGCAATGTTTGAATTGAATCAATAATTACAAGTGCTGGTTTTAGTTTTTTTATTTCCTGGAATATGATCTGTGTAGAGGTTTCAGTAAGTAAATAAAAATTTTCATTCGAAATATTCAATCTATCAGCTCGCATTTTTATTTGTTGTTCACTTTCCTCACCACTTATATAAAGAACAATCTTATTAGACAGCTTTAAACCATTTTGTAAAAACAAAGTTGATTTACCAATACCTGGTTCGCCTGCAACAAGTATAATACTTCCGGGAACAATGCCACCACCTAATACACGATTCAACTCATCATCACCGGTCAACATTCTTTTTTCTTCATTGCTTTTTATTTCACTTAGTTGAATTGTCTTATTAGTTCTTTCAGCTGTTTCATTATAATGCTCCCAACCATTACTTTTTGCAGTTTCTTTTTGTATTATTTCTTCAACAAAACTGTTCCATTGATTGCATGACGGACATTGGCCAAGCCATTTCACACTTTCATATCCGCAGTTCTGACAGAAAAAAGCTTTTTTCACTTTACTCATAAAAATAAAGTTAAGTTTTCGTCAACATCTGCATCTTGTTTTAAAAGAAAGTAATTTTCAAAAAAATAAATCTTTGAAATAAATTGATAAAATCAATAGAAGAAATAAAAATAAAAAGGGATCAATAAAAGAAGAGAGGTATAAAAGTAAAAAGGGCCAATCTTGTTGATTGACCCTCTTACTTACTAACCCATTAAATTCTGATACTAAGTTACAATTCTGACTCACATTTCAAAATAATTTTTTCTGGCTGTGTATAACTTTTAAATTAACTTGTGCGGGTATGGGGGTTCCTTATACAAGATAATCGAAATAGGTACAAGACACTAATAAACAGATTGTTATGTATAAATTCTTCTGAAATAAGGATCTAGTCTTTTAACTTAACCCGATTTTATTTTAATGTCAAAAAGGCTGTAAAAATTAGTGGGAAGTTGCCTTTTTTGCACTTTAAAAAAATGGAACCAGCTTTGATATAATTTCCTTTAAAACAAATTAATATGACACCAGGAATTATGCTTGTCTCTTTCTTATTTATAGGTATCAGTTTGATAGTTTCAATGATACTTAAGGGCAAGTTTTCAAAATATAGCAAAATACCTCTTGCTAACGGAATGAGCGGAAAACAAGTGGCTGAAAAAATGTTGCGTGAAAACGGGATTTATGATGTAAAGGTTAACGCCTCCCAAGGTTTTTTATCCGACCATTATAATCCAGCAAATAAAACAGTAAATCTGAGTCCGGAAGTTTACGAAGGAACCAGTATTTCTGCCGCGGCTGTTGCAGCTCACGAATGTGGTCATGCTGTTCAGCATGCCAATTCTTATAGTTGGCTTACGATGAGAAGCCGTCTTGTACCGGTTGTTCAATTGACTTCAAACATTGTAAACATTGTATTATTGATAGGAGTAATTATGGCAGCCTCCGGAAATACAACCTTGTTATTAGTAGGTATTGCAATGATGGCAGTTACCGTTTTATTCACGTTGATCACTTTACCTGTCGAGTTTGATGCCAGCAAAAGGGCACTTGCCTGGTTGGAAACGACTAACGTAACAAATGCCACAGAGTATCCGAAAGCAAAGGATGCATTAAAATGGGCAGCAACAACTTATGTGGTAGCGGCGCTTGCAGCAGTTGTTACTCTTGTACAATATATAATGGTATACCTGGGCAGCAGGGATCGAAACTAAAAAATCGATTAGCTTTTTAATTGGATCCTTCGATTTACTTTTAAGCTAAACAAAAATGGGAAGCTATTGTTTTCTTGTAATATGCATATAATAACACCAAAACTATTACTGCCAATAGCTGGTGAAAAGTGAGTGATGAACCCAAATAGTATTAATCTGAATCAATTTAAAAGCATCAAAACTCTTCTTCAAATCGTAGATTTTGATTTGAAAGCCCTTTTATTTTCAATGTTAGAAAAATAGTTGATTTTGTTTTAACGGCCGTGCAGCATGATGCACGGCTTTTTTGCCCTATAAAAAATTGTTGGAATTTATAGAATTCCTATATTTGACTACTTCATTTCATTACAAAACTAAAACTACACATGAGAAAAATTGCCTCACTTGTTGTGATGCTAATGCTATTTCAGCTAATAGCATTCAGCCAAGACAGGACTATCACCGGTGTTATTAAGGATGAAGCCGGCCTCATAGTCCCTGGTGCTTCAGTAAGAATCAAAGGAACCAAAGTAGGTACCGCAGCAGACAACCAAGGTCAGTTTCGTATTCAGGCCAAGGCAGGTGATGTTTTGCTGATAACGGGCGCAGGGATAGACCCTGCAGAGTTAACTGTGGGTGCTTCCGATGCTGTTGCAATTACCGTTAAAAACACTATTGCTACGGGAAGCGAAGTAGTAGTAACAGCTTTGGGTATCAAAAGGCAGGACAAAGCATTAGGATACGGAGTTTCAAAAGTTGATCCTAATAGTCTTTTACAAAGATCGGAACCTAATGCTTTAGCCGGGCTTGCTGGTAAAGTACCTGGCGTAGATATCAGGGGTGGCCAGGGAGCTCCGGGTGCAGCTGTCCGTATTCAAATCAGGGGTGTATCTTCTTTTAATGGGGGAGAGCCTTTGATCGTTGTGGATGGTGTTCCTTATAGCAATAACCTGGTTAACACGACCAGCCCTTTTAGTGGAGGAGGAACCTATGGTTCTGGTTTCGGTGACCTTGACCCTAATGATATTGAGACCATCAATATCTTAAAAGGCGCTGCGGCTGCAGCACTTTATGGTTCAAGAGCAGCCAATGGAGTTTTATTGATCACTACTAAATCAGGTAACCCAAGGAAAGGACAAAAATCACTTAATGTAACTTTCAAAACAGGTTATAGCGTAGAAAGAATATCCGGAGTACCCGAGTTTCAAAACACCTATGGTGCGGGTGCAAATTTTAGAGTACAATCGTCAAATGGTTCGTGGGGAGGAAAATTTGGAAAGGGCGTTATTTATAATGCAACTGGAGATGTAATTGGTACTTCTGCATCAGGTATTGACTCTATACCTGCTACAACATGGGCTACCATGTATGCGTCTTATCCTGAACTTTTCCCTAATGGACGCTTAGCCTATAAAGCAATACCGGATAACGTATCTTCTTTGTTTAATACTGGAAGCCTGTTTGAAAATTCAATAGGTCTCCAGGGTAGTGAGGGAAATACACTTTTTAATATTACCCTTTCACGTGTTGACCAGGATGGATATATTACCAATTCAAGCTATGAAAAAACCAATATCAGCGCTGGCGGACAGACAAATATTGGTAAACTTACAGTAGGCGCAAGTATGGCTTATGCCAGGTCAAAACAAGTCGGTGGATTTATTGGCCAGGCGCAAAGCTTCTTATCACAATGGGGCCGCACATTTACAATGGCCAGGAACTGGGATATTACAGGATGGCCTTCAGAAAACAGAGCAGGTGCACAAATTGGCTTTAATGATGGCCAGTATACTAACCCTGTTTGGGGTGCATACCACAATGTGATTACCTCTATTGATGATCGTGTGGTTGCAAACGCCAGGGCTTCTTACAAGTTCAATAACATTGTTAGGGTCGACTATAATGTCGGTATAAACAGCTTTGCGCTTTTTAGAGACCAGATCATTGACAAATCTTCATACGGCGGCACTGATAATCTCCTGGGTAATATTATCGAAGTTGTAAATAGAACACAGGAAATTCAATCTACATTAGTTGCCATAATTACGCCTAAGATCGGAACTAATTTTACATTGGACGTTAAACTAGGTAATGATGTTAACCAAAGAACTTCACGAACTCAGCAGGTTCAGGGTGTTAACTTTGTTATTCCCGGACTCTATAATCTTACAAATACTTCCACCCAACGCTTCAGCTCGGATAGGGTATCAAAAAGAAGACTGGTAGGTTTCTTTGGTGATGCCTCTCTCGGGTACAAAAATTTTGCCTTTTTGAACGTAACGGCAAGAGAAGACCTTACTTCTACACTTCCATATAAAAACGCCCAGTATTTCTATCCAGGTGTTTCGGGTTCATTGATTTGGACAGATGCCTTTAAACTTAAATCCAACTGGTTAGATTATGGTAAGATCCGTGCAGGTTATGCAAGAGTGGGTAACGATGCCTCACCTCACAATACCGAAGCAACTTTTGGACTTAATGCTGCCGGTTTCCAGGGTCAGCCTTTAGCGTCAAGAGACAACACCAGCTACGATCCGGATCTTACACCTGAGTTTACAAGGGAGTTGGAGATCGGTACTGAAATGCGTTTCTTTAAAAGAAGAATTGGTTTTGAACTTACCTATTATAATAAAAAATCTACTGACCTGATCTACCCGATCAGTTTGCCCGTGACTACCGGCTATACTCAATTCTATACAAACCTCGGTCAGATTCGTAACGAGGGATGGGAAGCAGCACTTGATGTAAGAGCCGTGGCCGGTAAGGATTTTACATGGGATATAAGAGCGATCTTTACTAATAATGAAAATACGGTTGAGGCACTTGTGCCGGGTATACAGAGGGCTATAGTTGGCGGGTTTAATTATATTGAGCCTGGTTTTCCCTATGGCTACTTAAGAGGCAGTCATTCTGCCCGTACCGAAGATGGAACGCTGTTGATCAATCAAACTTCAGGTATGCCAATGCTTGACCCCAATGAAGACATGGTGGGAGATCCAAATGCTGACTTTAAATTAGGACTTACCAATACTCTTTCTTACAAAGGATTTCAGTTGAGTTTTCTTGTGGATTGGACACAAGGTGGTGACTTCTATTCTGAAACTATTAATAGTATGTTGGGAAGAGGGGTAACAAAAGATACAGAAGACAGGGAAAAAAGTCGTGTTATTGAAGGGGTTTACTCAACTACTTCTCCGACACTGGGTGCTGATGGTAGAAACCATTATACTCCTTTACTGGTTGGTGGCAAGCCTGTGGCAAACCAGACAAGAGTTACAACGAATGACCTATTCTTCACACAAGGTACGGGAGCAAGCTTTGCTACCAACGGTGCATTTGAGTATGCTGTATTCGATGGCACTGTATACAGATTGAGAGAAATAGTTTTGGCTTATAGCATTCCTTCTAATATCGTAAGCAAACTCAAATTAACCGCTGCTACTTTTTCAGTCAGCGGCCGCAATCTTTGGTTCCTGGCTCCCAATGTGCCTAAATACACACATTTTGATCCAGATATCAACTCTGTTGTATCGGGTAATGCACAAGGAGTTGAAACCGGAGGTGCCCCAAGCACAAGAAGAGTGGGTGTTAACTTAAATATAACTTTCTAATCTTATCTAAATTTATAATTATGAGAAGGAAAAATCATTTTATATACTTTTTTACAACGTTGATAATGCTTGTGGCAGGCGGAACGGGCTGCAAAAAATTTCTCGACGTAAATAAAAACCTTAACGATCCTACAGCCGTGCCGGTATCACTGCTGCTCAGTAACTGTGAGCGGAATCTTGCAGGTAACATAGCCTTAGGCTCAGGCCTTGGTGGTACTATGTCTATTTATACACACCAAACCACAGGCCGTGTAGGCGCTGACAGATATGGAGCAGGTTCTGCTGGATGGGATGGCATATACTCAGTCATTACCAACCTTAATGTAATTATTAAACAGGGAACGGAAGAAGGACGTTTAGCTTATGCTGGTGTTGCTAAGATATTGAAAGCATACGCATTTAGTATCCTGGTAGATGTTTATGGTGATGTTCCATATTCTGAGTACGATCAATTTCCCACAATAACACAACCAAAATTTGATAAGGGCTCTGAGATCTATCCAAAACTTTTAGCATTAATTGATGAGGGTATTGCTAATATAAATGACCCGGCGGTAAATCCTTCAAAGCCTGGAGCTGACGATTATATTTATAAAGGAGATCTTACTAAATGGAAAAAAGCTGCTAATACAATTAAGCTTAAAATGTATACCCAGGTAAGACGTGTTCAAAACGTTACCACACAAGTAACGGCATTGCTGGCAACTCCTGCAAATCTTATCAATTCACAGGCTGACAATTTTATGATGCCATACGGGCCTTTTGGTACCACTGATGACAGGCACCCTGCTTTTGGAGATTATAATGCTACACAGCGTGGAGGACAACTTTTTAGCCCATGGCTATTTGAGATCATGAAAGGAAAGAATCCCGGTATTTTAACTGGAACTTCCGACCCAAGGATCCCTTATTATGTATATAACCAGAAATCACCACTCGGTGGTTCAAATCCTACTCCCGAAAACTGTACTGAATACCGTGACGGTGGATTTATTAGTATTTACTTTGGATCAAACGGAAATTGCCGTGATGGATCTAATAGCAACACTTATTCGTTGTTGGGTTTGTATCCTGCAGGTGGCCGCTATGACGATGGAGCTGCAATAGCTATTAACACGATAACTCCGCTAAAAGCTGGAACAGGGGCGCTACCACATCAATTTATCACTTATGCAGACCGGCTGTATCTTGAGGCAGAACTGATCAATGCAGGATTGGCCCCTGGAGATCAAAAAGCGGTATTTAGCAGTGCATTGAATGCATCGTTTGATCAGATGGATTATATCATCACTAATTTTATTAAGCCAAGTTCTGCAGGAACTCCGCAAACAGTTCCTCTTATTGCAACACTTACAGCTACCACCGATTACAAGACTGCGGTTCTTGCAGCGTTTGATGCAGCATCTACTGCAAAAAAGTTGGAGCATATCATAACTCAGAAATGGATCAATCGAATTGAAAACCCTGTTGATAGTTATACTGATTACAGAAGAACGAGCTACCCAGTTTTATTTGCTCCGGCTCCTGCTGGTAATGTTAATAGTGTAACTGGTCCCGATGGGAAAGTAACACCGGTACAAAACGACAGGCCGTATCCCTGGTCTTTGCCTTTTAATACTAATGAGATCGCATTAAACTCTAATGCTCCGCCGCAAAAAGTACCTGAGAACTATAAAGTATTTTGGCAACCTTAATTGACGTATTCTTAATGATAAGTAGTTATTAATAAAATTAACAGATTATGAAAATTAGAAAAATAAACATATTACTGGCCCTTTCCTTAGGAGCTCTTATTGTATTCTCCGGTTGTTCGAAGGATGATGGGGCGATCTCCGAAAGGGTTCCCATTTCTGCAGTGCCAACAGTTACAACGAATATTGATCCAACCGGATCACAGTCTATCAATATGTTAGGGCTGGCGGCTTTCTCGGGTAAATTTAAAGTGGATAATTATTTTGCTGGTGCAACACCACCAACCCAAGTCGATATCGTAGTTAGAAAAACCAAAGGCACTACTATTAATAATAGCAATGTAAAAGTGTTCAAAACTGGTATTACTACACTTCCGGCCAGTTTTACAGTTACTGCTGCAGAAATTGCTGCTTTGTTTGGTACTGCAATAACCTTGGGTGATAATTATGATTTTGCCCCTGATTTTTATGTGGGAGATAGAAAATTTGAAGCTTTCCCGGCTGTAGGAAACGGTACCGGCGCAGGGAATAATGGCCAGCCGCTCTTTGGTGAATTTGCCCGTTATTCTGCAATTTGTGCATATGACCCTGCTATATACGTGGGAGATTTTGAAGTGGTATCAGATGCTTTTGGCGAATTAAGTGCTGGTACGGTTGTTACTTTAAGCACAGTTAGCGCTACTAAGTTTCGGGCGACATATCCTAACCCAGAGGTTCTTCCACAACCACCAGTACCATCATTTGTAGTAGACGTAAATACCGGCAATAATAATGTCTCTTCTACACAGCAACAGATAGGTACAAACTTCTATCAATATACGAATCCATCTTTACAGGTTGCAGGTGGTACAGTTTCTCCGTGCGACAAAGAAGTGACGATGAATATTACTTATAGAGTTGCTCAAGGCTCGTTTGGGACTTTTGCTTTAAGACTAAGAAAAAAGCCATAGAACATTTAATTTAGATAGAATATTCAAACGGCTATTTCATTTACTGAAATAGCCGTTTTTTTTATGAATAGATGAACATGGCAAGGATAGCTTAGTTCGTGAGTTTGTGCCAAACATGATTAACTAGATGTGACAAATGAATGTGCAGGCCTTAACTATGACTCATCAAAGGCATCCATTTTTTATTGGACCCATTTTAACAATATAGATTTACTAAAGCTTTATCTCATCATCATTCTTATCATAAAACTTGAATTCGATAAGATGATAATTAGTATCGGCCCGAAGGGTCATCCTCTTTCTATATTTTCTTTTCCATTTTGAGAACTTTGACCAAAGCCAACCTTTTGTGAGATATGCATAAATGATCGGGTTAACAACAATGGTAAGATTATTATGCTGGTGAGTAAATAAGTAGTTTAAATTCTTTTCGATCTCATCTTCAAGAATGATAGTTGAAGAAATTTTACCTGTGCCGCTGCAACTTGGACAAACTTCCTGCGTATTAATATTCATCTCAGGTTTCATCCGTTGGCGGGTGATCTGCATTAATCCAAATTTCGAAATTGGAAGTACCGCATGTTTAGCTCTGTCGGGCAACATGAATTTTTCCATTGCTTCCATGAGCTTCTTTTTATTCTCCGGAAGTTTCATGTCAATAAAATCAACAACTATTATTCCTCCAATATCCCTTAATCTTAATTGTCTTGCTATTTCATCTGCGGCTTCCAGGTTTGTTTCCAATGCATTTTGTTCCTGGTTATTGCTTACACTTTTATAACCACTATTCACATCAATTACATGTAATGCTTCAGTATGTTCAATTATAAGATAGGCTCCGCTGTTAAGGTTTACAGTTTTACCAAATGAAGCCTTTACCTGTTTTGTGATTCCAAAAGAATCAAAAATGGGTGAACCATTCTGATAAAAAGAAACTATATCTGCTTTTTCCGGAGCGATGCGTTGAATGTAAGTTCTTGCATCCTGGAAAATATTGCGATCATTAACAACGATCTTATTGAAATCCTCATTTAACAGGTCACGTAAAATGCTGGTAGTTTTCGTTTGTTCACTTAAAATTTTAGCAGGAGCAACAGCGCTTCTAAGATTTGTTTGAATTGTTTTCCATGTTTCTACCAGTTCTGAAAGGTCTTCATGAAGTTCGGCTGTTTTCTTCCCCTCAGCTGCGGTTCTTACAATTACACCAAAGTTCTTTGGCTTGATCGCTTCCACTATTTTTTGTAAACGTTTTCTTTCCTCTGAGGAATGAATTTTTCTTGATACTGCAACGATATTATTAAAAGGAGTAATAACAACAAAGCGGCCAGGCAATGAAATTTCGCAACTTAGTCTTGGACCTTTTGCCGCGATCGGTTCTTTTAAAATTTGAACAAGAATGTTTGGCTTGCCACCAAGCACTTCATTTATTTTTCCCGTCTTAATTATTTCAGGTTCGTTTTCGAAACCTCCAAAATCATAGATCTCTTTTTGATTAATAGAGTACTGGGTAAATTTCAAAAGAGATTTTGCGTAGGGACTAAGGTCGGTGTAGTGAAGAAACGCATCTTTTTCAAAACCAACATCTACAAAAGCGGCATTCAGACCCGGGATAAGTTTTTTTACTTTTCCTAAGTATAAGTCGCCGACAGCAAAACGAGCATCGCTTTTTTCATTATGAAGCTCTACAAGTTTTTTATCCTCAAGCAGGGCAATTTCAACACCCTGCGGAGCAGCATTTATGA
>Ga0193738_1000301_pt1 | contig 30531 bp, 46 predicted proteins | sample L2a1metaG_FD_144927 | JGI IMG/M metagenome (GOLD analysis project Ga0193738, IMG submission 144927) | Soil microbial communities from a riparian zone of the East river system, Colorado, United States - L2a1 | ecosystem: Environmental > Terrestrial > Soil > Riparian zone | place: USA: East River... | reverse complement strand
CTCCCTAGGGGGTCAAGTCTATTCGAGCAATGCCAGTGGCATCCCAGGTAATACCAAAAGTACCATTCGACGTTGAGTAGTTTGAGCCGAACGTAACGGCAACAAACATTGCATCAACAAGTGCCGCCGGCGCAGTCGCATTGTCGAAATAGATGATGCAACCACGAACAGCCGTCAAGGTGGTGCTCACCACCGAGACGTCGTTTGTGTGGTCATAGACCAACGTGCCCGTCGAGATCGTCAATGTGGGGGTGGCACTACCACCGGCCGCGATGGTCGTCAGCGAAATGCCACCGGCAGTCCAACCCGTGCCAGACACCTCATTCGTGTTAGCCCATACCGGTGACGTAGCGTCATAGTTAATCGGCGCAGTGCCCTGAGTAAGGGAATCACTGTGCAATGCCAACTTCCACCCAGTCGCGGTTGCGGGATTAATCGGACCACCAGTAACCGAGGTACCCAGCATCTGACTTTGTACTGTGAAGACGTACAGCCCGGAGGCAGAAAACGCCATCAGTCATTCACCTCCGCGATAATTCCCGGAGTACGACGTCCAGCCTCTTCCTCTTGAACTCGCCACGCGCGATTGGCGTCGGCTAGTTCCTGCATCTTATCCATGTACTCCGAGTAGACGTCTTCGCCATCGTCGTACTGCTGCTGAAGGGCTGCTAACTCTCCCTTCAGCCTTTCCAGACTCGAATCAACAATCTTGATCTTAGCCATGTGGCAACCTTACTGTTTCAGGTCGAAGCATTACGTCCTGACGGTCTCCTCTAGCGTGCTGAGTGACCGTGTTGTTCAATTCATCAGTGGTTGCTTTGTGACGTTCCCCGTCATCGGACTTCCACTCTCGAACTTTATCTCGGGTTCGATTGCCAACACTGATCGTCAGTAACTTATCCCGATATGGATTGCTCACACCGTCACCTCCAATTCAAGCGAGGCAAAGCCCTTCAATGCACCAACAACTTCAAGGGTTCCACTATGGAACGCCTCTAGGTCGTACACACCCTGACTCCAGGTATACGCGGCAGTCGTAGCAGCAGGAATGTTTACCACAATCTGGCCGTTCACGGGAGATGGTATAGTTATCTCGGTGGTAAGGTTCGCTAGTAACGTTCCGCCCGGGGCTGAGCGAATTTGCATCCGACCAGCAAACCCAGTCAAATTCTTGACCAATCCGTACTCTCGTACGGTAACAGTCAGTTTGAAGTTCTTACCTTGTTCAATTTTGATGTCGAGGTCTTTAGCCGCCATCAGTCCTCCGATTCCCCCACGGCGGACCGGGGATAGGTAGTCCCCAACCGAAAGCAAAGTGGAGAGCAATAAACATCAGCCACCACCACATCAACTTATCTTGATTGATATCGGTGATCAGCGCTAAAAACGCGACGATCGCAGCAGCTAAGGCAAACATAGTTACACCTTCGGGTCTAGGCTAGCGCTGTCGTTGTTTCCAACCTTCTTTGCCACTAGCGCTTTAAGTGCAGCAAGAACAGCCCCGTTGAGTACCATCAGACCGATAGTCTTAAAATCCAACTGAAGAGGATCCGTACCACTTTGCAGGTAAGTCAACACGACAGCAAGACCTGCCTGAACGGCAGTGCTCCCTACGCGCTCCCAAAAATCTCGCCAGAATTTCTTAATCATGTCATTCTCCTATAGTGGAGTAGATCGTCCATAAGCGTGTACGGTTCGGACACCAATGTTGCCAGCTCCAGCGGTTCGCCTTGCTGAAACAACTAGTTCACAATCTTCCCCATGCGCGATGCCACCGTGGTAAGCGAAGTTAATCGATTGTGTCAGGAGAGCATTATATCCCAATGGGATAGCGGTGGTCGTAGAAGTGACTACGTTTCCATTAATCTTCAAAATGAGCTCACCCCCGGTGGTCCCATCGGACGTTCGAACCAGCGAGGTAACAAATACGAATGGATGTTGAACATTGTACGTTGACCATTGCAGGTTGACGTACGTAGCACTCGTGGTTGTTCGAGCTGGTGCAAACTGATGATCATCGTAGAACGGGAAGGGTATAAATGGTCGAGACAGACCGAACCCGGTGATTGCGTCGTCGCCCATAACAGTATGTAAGCTGTTGTCCTGGAACCCCACAACATAGCGCTCCGCGAATTCGGTCAAGAAGAACGCAGTGAGACCATCAGGACGTAGGAATCGAATGTCATCGGACGCCATTTTGAATCGTAGTGTTCCATCAATATACACTTCAAATTGATTATCCGGATTAACATTGATCCGAAATCCTCCAGCGTCAACGCTAGCACCGCCTACCCGAGGATTGGTCTCAAGATTCTTAATTCGTTGTTCTAGCTTTTTGATCTTCTCAATAAGATCAGGATTCGACTCACGCAATCTACCCAACGGATTCATCCCCTTCAAACATCAGTCGAGCTTCCTCCGTGCCATCACTTGATGGCGGATGATAATCCCAACCGACTAGTCTAGTGTATTTCTGAAAAGTATTGGGATGCTTTGGATCTGTGATAACGAGTTGACATGCATCGCCCAGCGTATATGTGCCAAACTCAGGATCTCGATCAGCCTTGACTTCTACCGTGTATGCAGGTACCGGAGCCTTATGCTTCAATCCTTCTTGTCGTCCGATAGCATCCAATAGACCTTGATTAGCTATATCTTTTCGACTGATTTCGATATCGAATCGCGGAAATCCCCCGTTCAAAAGATCAGAATGTGTAGTCGTGGAAGTAAGCATGCTTGTTCCTTCGCCAGCACCAATCGTGTAAACATGAGTGCCTGCATCCGACATCGTTTCGTTTTTCCAATAGTTGAGAATGTTTCCAGGATATTCGAAAGTGATTCGAGACGCATCAGTGGATCCAAGCATTGGGTATCCCACGCGTAACTGGAACACGTAGATTCCCTCTGACCGTGCTATGTCAACTCGCCAGTCGAATCCTGTGTCACCATCTGCTAATTGTTCGAATAGTTGTGCATAAGATTTGAATTCCGATGCTGCGCAAACTAGCTCCTGGTTTACCCCAGAAGTAAATGTGGTAAACAGGTCAACGCGAATGCTCTTGGAGTCGGACTGCATCTTGACCCACAAATCGCGAAAGATGGCAATCTGATCTTGTAGTGCGTAATTAACATCCTCACGGAGAATCCGTCGTTCGGGATATGCAGCAAATCCGCGACTAAACAACTGCGCAGACTTGGCCTGGCTTTGATACGTTCGCGTTTGAATATAACCAGCATAGATTGGAATAGCATTTCGTTCGGCTACGACAAAGCAACGCCCAGGAATAGTAGCTGCATCAAGCACCTCGTTGTCTCGTCCTGTTTGATCATATTGGAACGTTCCTCGAAGTTCTCCGCCACCAAACTTTTCTAGCACTGACACACCATAGAGTGGTATTTCGGCAATAATCTTGCCAGTTAGTGCATCTCCAAAGACGTACGTCATAGCGGTCATAGAAATCCTAGTAAGGAATTGGCTGAACGAGAATATGACGTCGAGCGTAAGATCCAGTACCACTAGGAACGCGATATGTAAGGCAAGCATTATACGTGCTTCCCGCAGTCATACCAGTTACCACGCCCATTGCCTTGTGGCGAGCTGGATCAGTTGCCGTTAACAAGAACTCTGAAGCAGTGTTCTCATTCGACGCTAGGTGTACTGCTCCCGATCCAACGGAACCACCCACACGAACTTCAAACGACAGGAACGAGTGCACGGCTAGGCTGTTCCATCCGCTAGCCAAACCATGCACAATCGCTTTCCCCGATGGGGGCGCGACGAAGCTCACCCCACGAATCCCCGTAGTTGTCAGAGTGTTGGTGAACGTAGTGGACGTAGTTGATCCAGTGGTAACCGAGCTGTCTTTGCCCTCAACCGTGATCGATGCAGGGTTTACCTGGTAAATGACATTGTGCGAGCTGTCAAATACCGTCAACTCTTTGGTTTGAAGGTTATACACGAGCTGACCGGTGCCAATGTCCGTAGACGCTGGAATATCCGCAGTCAGATTGGCCTGCATAGTTCCACCAGTAGCGGTTAGCCATTTCCGCTTGCTAGTGATGTTGCCACCGACGATGGTGGTAACACCTGCCCCAACCAAGACTTCAGCAAGAACCAAAGCATTAGCATCGGCAGCAGGTGCAGTTGGAGACGCGTTAGGTGTGCCTGCTTTTACATCCAAAACTGCGTCATTGCTGACACCACTATAGAACGAGTCCCGTACTCGAATCTGAACAATGTCTATCCGTGGTAGTGTTGCATGTGCGGTGGTAATGCTAAGGGTCACTTGTGCGTCATTGAAGACACCATATGGTCCCTGGGTAGCAGATTCCGTACCAGGAACCCAGGCCACACCAGTATCAACGGTGACCGCCATGCTTGGGCTACCAGTCGCGCCCACACCAAGCTGGTTACCCAGATCCCGATGGACCCCACAGCGGGGGATGAGTGACGACCCAGAACCATTAGTTCCCGCAATGAGCGCGCCGATATAGTTGCGCATCTGCGTTGCGGTGTGAACTGTGCCGGCGTTTTGTAGCCAGCCCGGTACTGTGAATACAGCCATCTGGCTACCTCCAAGCCGAACGGAACTCGATCTTCATGGAACTCCCTGTTCCTAGATCACCCTGATACCTGAAGAAGTTCTGCCCCGGCTGTAATAGAAACCAGTTTGGGCTCTGTAGTGATCCACGCTGATTAACTACGTTGTTGAGCCTAACAGTCTTGCTTCCCAAGTCAATAGCAAGGGTATCTGTAACGCCCAATACAATAGTGAATAGTAGTGTCAACCCTAGTGTGTCGTTGACAATCCTTGGGTTAGTTACCGGACCATTAATGGTAATGACTGCTGGCGTTTCTCTGTTTCCTGAATTAAAGACGATTACGTTGTCGAGCGCCGCAGCAGTTCCGAAGCCAAAGTTAAATCCTAGGTTGAATCCAATACCATTTGTCGGAGCGGCTGCCCATGGAACGTAACCAGTTTCTAAGATTGGCGTGTATTGACGTGGATCTTCCGCGTACATCTGAAATTGTATTGGCGTCTCACCATGACGGATTGCCTGGTTCCAGTCGTATCTGACGCCTCGTGGTTTGACGAAAAGCACTCGGGAACCAATTGCTGGCGCTTTGTAATAGAACGGAATAAGGTCGCGACTAGGCCGAAAGTTTACCTTCAAATCCTCCAACAAAGGAAGCAACACGTCCACGTCGCCTAGTGCTACTCCTTCTAGAACAATAGGCCGACCCTTTTCGAATTCAGCATCGAGGAACCCTCCATCTACCCCTTCATGGTCTCGCTCAGTCTCTCGAAAGGGCGCACTGTCGAGCCCAGAAACTTTGTATACGTCAACAAATGGGAAGATCTGATCCGATGGGTTTAGTAGAATACCATCATCCTTCAACCGAAACGAGAACTCGTCAAGACCAAATTCACCTAGTAGGTCATCGATTAGCCAGTAATTAACCGAGTACGTAACGGGTAGCATTGTGTGACTAGCTGATGTCAGCGTTCGAATGCCAATGTGACCCAGAGTCAACGTGGTATCAGTTCCCTGAACATTCCAGGTAACAGGTTCATTCAGTGTTGGATCACCGGGATCCGTTGGCACCCACGCACGCATCGACAGCGTGTATGGCGCACTCGTCCCGGTAATTCGAGCACGAATGGCATAGAATTTGTTAACCACGTGAGTAATGTTTGCTGGCATTTCGGAAGTAACATTCGTTTGGATAGCGGTGACTCGTTTGAATATCTGACAGTGCATGCTCTGATCTGACTTGGCAGTCAAACTAAATAGATACTGGTTGTCATCGTCCTGTCGGTGCATGGCAACGTAGAGAGTCTGAAGCGCACTGGCACCACTAACAAGCTTGTCGGTGGAGTATACCACGACAGTGTCCGCCTGAACCTTCTCCACCGGGGTCGCCATGGTACGCGAACTGGTAGAGCGATTGACAATTCGCCCAACAGAGTTCGAAGTGTCATAGGAGAATATGTCAACGTCGTCACATAGTAGAACCACACCCGCACCAGGGGTTCCTACAATGCTAAAGACCTGAGCTGCCTTGGCTGCGGTAGACGGTGAAACGAAGTCCTGCTCTTTATACGTCCACGCCCCCGCTGTGGGGGCGGTAAACGTCAGCGTAGATGTGGAGATAAAAACATCACCAGACGTGTACCAGTTAATCGCGATGGCAGCATTACCAGGCAAAGCCACTGGGGGTCGTAGCCATCCAGAGAGCCGATACGTAGTATCTGGGGAAACTGCTACTTTGTCGTGTTCCGCCCGAGGATCCGCACTCGCGGCACTGGTAATCTTCCCTGCAAATGATCCGGACTTGAACGTGATGCTTTCCAAAGCGAGCGTTGCTGCGCCGCCGGCTGTCCATTGTGCCGTGCTTCCGAGCTCAAAACCCGAGTTGGTACCCCCGATAGGCGTGAGACGTGGGTTAACTTCGATGTCTTCGATACCACTGCCCGTACCACTCAGCGTCCAAACATTACCCAGCTCATCAAAAGTCCAGGTGTCATTAGCTAAACGCGTGAATGAGTCACGGCCAACAGTCGTCATTACATCCGTCCCATGAGTTCCCAGCCCAAGTCAGCCGCGTGCTTCCGTGGGTCAATTTCCTGGGTGGTAATGTTGAACTCATTATGGATAGTTTTCCCACCCGACTCCGAGCCAATCGAGTCAGGCGGTGGAGTGCCAAAAGAATCATACCCGATGGAACCCGCCGGAGGCAATAGCGGGTTCGTTACCATTCCAGTGATACTACCCGAAATTCGTTGCAGTCCCGTTGCTTCTCGCATAATGCCCTTGCCCAGATCCTTCATCAAGTTTTGACCTGCATAGAACAGCGAGCCCCTACCTGACAACGGACCAGTCTTAGCCGGACTGAACGGCCAGTAGTCACGCACCTTTTGTGCAACCCAACCAAGAATATCATCAAGTCCTGGAACTCGATCCTTAATACCTTGAATAAGGCCGTTAATAATCTGCTGCCCGGCGTTATACAACCACGTCCCAGCGTTACTAAATGTGCGCTTAATGCTATCTACGACTATTTTTAACGCACCAGGAACGAGAATCTTAAATTCGTTGAACTTTTGACCCGCCCTACCCACCCAACCAATAAGCGTTTGAAACTGCGACCAAAGACCTCGAATCCACAAGATGCCCAATTGAATCATGTCACCCGTCACTTTGAGCTGCGACGAGAACATCTTGAAGGCGATAATCGCAGAAGATAGCGCAGAAACCAAGCCAGTAGCACCAATAAGCCCGATGAGAATAATCATGGCCTTGGCCAATTGACCCAACGCAGTGATCAAAGGCATTAATTCAGTGCGATTTTCGTTCCACCACTTTGTCAGATCCTGAAGCGCAGGGTTAAGTTCGTTCTTAATGAGGTTGCCAACTATCCTAAATGCGCCACCCAACGTATCTTCAACAATTCGAGCAGCCTCTTCAATCTTGGGAATAAGCTCTTCCGAGAATTGCTTAGTCGTAGCATTAACAACGGGAATAACTTCTTCGCTGACAATCCGCCAGAATTCCTTCAGCGGAGGCAGCACGTTAGTGTTGAAGCTTTCCCAAACGTTCGTGGCGAATTCTACAATGATGTCTTTTAGACGAATAAAGACAACTTCAAGCTGACTAAGAAGCCCTCGGAACTCTTCACTCTCTTTATACGCGGCAAGGATAGCCGCACCAAATCCAACGATTCCAGCGGTAAGCAGAGCCAACACACCCAACACGATGAGGATCGTTCCACCGGCCGTGGTAAGAGCTGCCGCTACAAATCCAATAATCGCAACCAACCCAAACAGGACAGCGCCTACCGCTGCTCCCGCAGTACCCCACAGGAGGAATTGGGTGACGATATTTTTAGTACTGTCTGGGAGCTTATTGAACCAATCTAGCGCCCGACTTAGGGCATCCACCAAACGCAGAACCGAAGGAACCAGCGCTTCGCCAACGCCAATCTTCAAGATTTCCCATTTGTTACGCAACAGCTCGGTCTTGGTCGATACGGAATCAGCCATCGTTCCGTAAGCTTTTTCCATGCTGCCGGAGGTGTTTTGCATTTCACCGAGCACCTGATCGAATAGCTCGATGTTCTTCTTACCCAACAACATGTTCTGCAAGAACCGTCGAGCTTCAATAGTTCCACCAGCGCCCTTGAAGACATCCAGAATCGCTGCCACGCGATCTTTTTCTGGCATCTTATTTAGGACCGTTCGGAAGTCTCGAAGCACCTGGTTCATCGGCAGGAACTTGCCTCGGGCATCACGGACCTTGATGCCCAACTGCTCCATGTTCTTGACAGCTTTCGGGTGCGACATGGCGTCCATTGCTCGCGCCACAGATGTGCCCGACCTCGCGGCCGAAAGGCCCATACGAGTAGCCGACGCTAGCGCCGCAGCCATCATTTCGACTGACTGGCCGGCACGCACCGCAGAAGGCGTCACCAGACCAATTCGCTGATTCCACTCTTCGTATGTACCAATACCTTCCTGAACCAGTTGGAACTGAATGTCAAGGAGTTTGTTTACGTCAGAAACTGGTCGGTTGAAGGCGTTCATCAGACCAATTGTAGCCCGCGAAACGTCTTGAATCTCAACCTGACCGGCAACTGCGCCCTTGGCGAACGCCTTCAACAGCTTTTCGGCATCTTTAACCCCGACTTCCATCGAAGAGAAGATGTCAAACAACGCGGGTTGGATTTGTTGGAATTCGACGCCAATCTGATTGGCAACGCGAATACCAACGTCACCTAGCTCTTCGAGATTCCCCGCAAATTTGTCCACCTGGGTAGCAGTAAGACGCACTTGCTTCTCGTACGCAACAGTTGCTTGAACAGCCTTTGCAATGAAGATTCCACCAGCCGCAGCAGCAGCACCCAAAGCAAAAGTAAATCCGAGCGCAACATCGGAAGTCTGCTGAAAACCTACAGACAGATGACGTAGAGTACGAGCGTGGTTTGCCGCCGCACGATCTGCATCTCGTAGCCTTCGTGCTTCTGTATCAAGTGCCGCCGCATGAGTGTTAAGAGCCCGAACCTGATCGTCTAAGCCGGCTGTCATTGCAGCCATGCTATTTCGTGCTACCGCTGCCTCTGAACGAAGAACAGCAGCACGACGTTCGAATGTTCTGATACTATCGTTTATTGCTGCAACTTGTTGATTCGTCGCACCATTGGCCCTAAGTACAGTATCTCTATATTCACGTGCCTGCGCCGCGGATAGCGTTAGTGCCTTAGCTTGCTTGTCCAGACCAATGACGTGATTATTAATCGCGCGTACCTGCTGCGCGATTGCTCCATTAGTACGAAGAAGCTGAGCCTGCTGACGAACAGCAGCAGCCTGAGATTGTAGTTGCGCGGCCCGTACAGCATTGCTTGCATCGCGGACGTTACGCGCAAAGGAGTGAACCATCCGAGAGGCTTCGTCACGACCCCGCAGAATAACCCAGAGTTCCCTGGTGCTAGCCACTACCTATGCGCTCCTGAAGTCCTCGAATGGGGTCTATGCACACTCGCTTTGTGTTCGTCCAATTTTCTACGCATTTCACGCAGCTCTGATATATGCATGTAATAGTGTATAAATAGAGAGTCTTGATCTAACAGTCCTCCGGTCTGAGGAAGTGCATGTAGACCTTCAGATAGATTGACCATCGAGATGATTGTGGCAACTTCCCAATCAACTTCTTTTTTGTCGGCCACTATAGCTTCATAGAGGCCCCGCTCTAGTTTTTTACTTCCTCTTCCTCCTCGAAGGAGTTCATCTCGTCGATGTACTTCTGAATCTCTTCACCAACGATCGGACCAAGCCGATCGATATCGGCAATGTTACGGAAGTTAAGTGCGGTTTCCTTTTCATCGGTGAGATTGTGTTCTACGATTAGGTTCGCGAATTCCCAGTGAGAAACTTTCTCCTGCATGATATCGACGTCCAAGGCCATATCTTTGTCTTTAGTCGTCTTTGCCATTTCCATCCGGTACTTGGTCATCATGCTCTGACGCTTGAGCTTTTCTCCCCAAGTCATGCGGCGAATGGTCACGTATCCGTCCGGTGGAGCACTCTTCAACTTGAAGTTCTCCGTAGGTTGAGTAATCGTCGCAACAGCCATGCTTAATCTCCTACCAAGAAGTGTAAACAGGTACAGTATTGTCAATAGTTGAAGTACGTCGAACAACACCGTTAGTGGCATTTCCGTAAGTTTCTCCGCCGTGACCTACTCGAATCAGTGGCGCGGAATCACCTATTGAAAACCCGGTAATGATTCCCGGTCGTCGTCGTGTCTTTCCACCGATGGTCACTACCATGGCAACGTGACGATTGACTTTTTCCACCCAGGCCATCAAGTCACCTCAGAAATTGTAGTAAACGTTCGTCTGCTTCATGGCAGTGGCGGCAGCCACGTTCGTTTGCGTAGCCTTCGTGCCGTAGTTACGGAAACTTACTGCCGTAGAAGCTGCTGGGAGAGCACCGGAAGGTGTTACCGCACCGGTGTCCGTGAACGTCATGGTGGGCATGTTAACCGTGCCCATAAGAAGTTCAGAACCACCCGTACGACCATAGACTTTGAATGCGGAGGCGCGAATCCATGGCTGCTTTCCCGCTGCTACTGTCCAATCCAGCGTTACCGTAGACGTGGACCCAGTGGTGACCTGAGTCTTTGCCGTGCTTGCCTGCGTTTCAATGCCGTCAATGACAGCACTCACTCGATACGAATACGTAGCCGCCGCGAGAGTTCCACCTGCTCCGTTTGTCGCGATGGTAATATCCGCAGCAGCCGGTGCGGTTTCTTGGAGGCCAGTCACCACGACATCCGTCATGGCCCCACTAGTATCCCGGTAGGAAACCACCTCGAATCGCTTCGGAGGCTTGATTGCCATTAGATGTCCTCCTGCGTCTTAACCGTAATCTCCCACGCCACACCGGACGCGTTAATCACGTTCTGGTACGCCACCGAGGAACGCACCAGGTCACCCTGACCGGGAGCGGTCACCTCGTAGCTGTCTTTAATTGCCACCGGCATCAACATGGAAATCGAGTTGTTCGCACCCTTGGACGCTACCAACGTGATGCTCTGCGCAGTGAGTGCTTTGAACGCGTCGTAATCGGTACGCGATTCGAAGTCACGCTCAAGTGTTAGGGTAGAGTTGTTTTCTCCGTACTTGATGAACTGCGCACCGCGACCGGGAGTCTTCAAACGGAACTGAGGTTCTGCGTTATGTTCGACAGTGAACTCGAAAGCGTCTGAGTCCAACACAGGAGTACCCGTAGGGATTTCCATCGAGTACTGGCCGGCGCCAAACGGCACGGTGATAGGCCATGTCGCGGTAGGCAAAGTCTGAACCGCTTCGTCACGACCCATCAGGCTCGTGTTGAACATGAGAATACCGTCTTCTACGGTGAATGTCATTGACGACAAGCACACGCCGGTGTATCCGAAGACAATACCGTTACGAACCATCGTTAGGGATAGCGTGGCAACTGCCACACCGGCTGCGTTTGGCGTGAAAACGTAGGTAAAGTTCGTCGTACCCGTCTTAACCAGCGTGGTGCGGCTAGCCTTCAAGAAATAGACGACGACATCTTCTAGGGCTTCCATGCCCATGTCGCCTTCCATGTGCGTGTTACCTGGAACAGCACCAATGATGTCCGCCGACTGACGCATTGGACGGCGCCAAATGGTTTCCTGCGGGGTCACCAACGATTCCGACATGAACGGGAAGAATTTCGTCGGCGCCACGTAGACACCAGGGTTGTACGCCGTGTTCGTGGTGGGAAACGCACCTGACGGAGCACCCGGTGAAGTATCGATATCCGAAACGACTACACCCACTGTTTTGTAGAGCAGTTCCGTTCCCGCACCACCACCGGCGGCAGTCTTGTAGAGCTTGTAGCCGGTCGCGCCGGTGACCGCACCCCATGTAACCGTGACAGTCGAAGTTGCCGCAGTAACAACAATAGTTTGTTCGTTGCTGGCTCGGGTTTCACCATTCGCGTTAATCGCGGTAACTACATAGCGATAGGTACCAGCGGTAATCGTGCCACCTACGTCAGCCTTGGCCAGCGCAGCCTGCACCGGAGGCGCAAGCACCTCAAGCGCCATTCCCGCAATGCTAGCAGCACCAATTCCTGGGGCCATTATTCACCTCCTTCGTCTTCATCGTCAGGTTCAACAACCACGGTCACCCGCACACCGGAGGGAAATCGAGCCTCCTTGAGTGGGTAACCATGAACAGCCGCAAAAGCATTAAGCTGTTCGTCTGTTACCCGAACCGGTTCGCCTGCGGTCAGTAGCCCAACTCCACCAACGGTGCAATCCTGCTGAGACACAAGCTCAAAAGTAACCATTTCACCCCCCTATGGTGTGAGGTTTGTCTTGCTTCGTGCGGTATAGGTTAACTGTACCATTCGATACATAGAACCTGTACGAAATGTTGGATCTGGATCAAACTCAGATACAAACCCATCGAGGGTTAATCCACCGACCGTAATGTCTAGGTGTAGCAAATCCTCAATTGCTTCAGCAAGTTGATCAACGACCAACCGTTGACTTCCCTCATCCCCCACAGTGGAATTATAAACGTTAATAACGATAGGCATGAAATTCATCATTCGGCCACCTGGACCGGCGACTCCTGCACGTTCTCGAGTTTTACGTCCGACTCGTACTGCTGCACATTTAGCGTTGGGAAGATTGAGCTGATCGCCGTAGTAGACTTGGTCTAGACCAAGTGCGTCTTTATTTGTCTCCAGTAACGCTACGATGGCCATCGCCACCACTGAAGACTTATCGGTGAATGCCACCACTATCCCCTAGCATAATATCGCGCAATACGCTCTTCCAGCCAAATTCGGAATATTACCTCAACGTCGTCTTGATCGTCGTCTTGAACCATGGCAAAGGCCCTCTGGGGCATTCTTGATGTTCCACTTTGATGGAATCCTGCGTATTTGATTCTTGGCTCCTGCATCAAAGCGGAGTCCCGATTGATTGTCCAAATACCGAATGCCGTTGCTTTTTTCTTCAGCGATCCTGATTTAGTCAATGGTGGCCATACTCCATAACCCTGACGCAATCTGGCTGCTATGGTAGAAGCGGCTAACTGCTGCCACTCAGGTCGACCACCCGATTCGAAGTTTTTTCGAATTGATGGAATGATAACCTGTCGCACCGATCTGGTAAGCGGCTCCTTAAAGGACCGAATGTCAAACCCGAGTTTATCAAGATCAGCCGCAAGGATAAACGCGTCGCGAGGAAAGTTACCGGCGATGTCAAAACTTGGAAACGAAAGGGGAATAGTCATACTAGAAGACTTTTCCAAGAGAGAAACGCGCCGGCCCCAAAGAAGGATCATCTATCGTGGGTTCCATCGCCGAAGATGCATCTGTGGGGTAGAAGCTAGGCGTTCCAGGATTAGATGACGGCGTTCCAGGAATTTCAAACAGACCACTCACCAAGCCAGCGATAAGCATATTCGCATTGGCAAGAAGTCGTGCAGCGTAATCATTACCTTCGTCCTGATTCTCACTATACATTTTGTCAATGTGCATCGACGCGTACAGCTTTGCGACAATCGTTCGGACGATTTTAGGCGTAGAAACTTCATCAGTCCACACCGAAGTGTCATAGACCGACGACAACTGAACGAGGACCTCCTCTTCGAGCTGGTCAAGAAGATCGGTGTTCAGTGCCGCTAAATTCAGCTTAGTGAGTTCCAGCCAGCTTTGGACCTCACGTTGCGTTACTCTCACCAGCTTCTACTTCTTGGGCGTTGGAGTGGACTTCATCGGAGGAGCGTTTTCCTGAGAATCAGAAGCAGGAACCACTGGCTCTTCCTTCTTTTCCTTGGCGTCAGTCGTTTCCTGAAGTTCAATCGCGCCCGCGTCGTAAAGCTGTTCCAACTGAGCCTTGGTCATGCCAAGCTTGCTGGCGTCAACTTCATCACCCGGCTCGAAATCGAAAACCTCGCCATCCTTAGCACCATAGGAGATGTTGGTCTTTGCGACAATCTTCTTTACCATTACGCAATCGCCGCCTTAATCAGATATCCCGCGATCTGGTCGTTAGACGCGTCAACCGCAGTCATCTTCAAGTCGTAAGACGTAGAGCAGCGGATCAGGTCCGACTTACGTGGCTCTTCCCGCCAACGGTCGACACCACGAGTCATCCAGGTGAATTCGTAACCGTAAGCAGGAATTTTCAAACCAGGACGGGGCGGAACGTACGCCAAGACGACGTCTTTACCCCACAGATAGCCGAAAGCCGGCGTAGCACCTGGGTTTGAGGTACCGATACCCACACCTGGAACGACAATCTTGTCGAAACCAAGCACGGAACCAAGCAGATCGGGCGAGAAGATCGCCCGCTCGGAGTACTTAATGCGCTCCAAGAAGTCCGGGTGGTCTTCCAACACAGTCATAACCTGGTAAGGAATGACCGCAGTGTTAGGTTCCCGGAAGATCTGTGCGTGAACCGCAGACTTGCCAGTACGCAGGTTTCCAATCGGGTCGGACGTCGCGTAGGCGCTCCACTGGTTACCACCAGCCAGCGTGACTGTGTTGCCCGCGATGTAGTTCGCCGCCGTAGTAGCGAGAACCTGGATAGCCCGCTCACGTCCAAGGATAATCTTGTCAGTAACGAGTTCTGTCGCGTCACGATCTGGGGCAAGCGGAGAATCGACGTTGGAACGCTCCTCATCCGTCACCGGAATCTGGAGAGCGTGTTCCTGCGCGTAGTACGTGTCCGTGGAAACGGTCATGCCGATGATTTCGTTCGCGATAGAACCAGGCGCCCGTAGGTCGTCCTCAGGGAACCAGCCTTCACGGCCGAACACGTAGTACTTATCGGACTGCTTGTTTACCTTAACGCTCGGGAAGAGAACGTCTCCCACCGCACCAAGGTTCTGGTACCCAATGCTGATCTGAGTCAGCACCTGGTCGATGTGGACGTTACCAGAGCCAGTTGGACTGTAAACTGCCATAATTCACCTCCTCCAGAAGGATTAAGAAGCCCACTTGGTTGCGGTTCCGGCCAACAGGACTTCAATGAGGTCGCCGGTAGCAACCGTCCCGGTAATGCCGACTACCGTGCCGAGAATGAAGCTAGCCGCCGTAGCCCCGATAATAACGCCACCCGTAGCGTCGGACATGACACGAGAACCGATGACAATGGACGTAGCCACACCAACCCGGACCGGAACAATACCGGACATCTGCACGTTGGCGACGGCTTTACCCGTCGCTACCTTGGCCGCGTCGATCGCTTCCATAACCACGCCAAGGGGAACACCCGTAGCGTTGGCAGAAAGGTCAATCAGGCCCGTGGTAGCGAGCTGAACCACACGGAACGGAGTAACACCAGCAGCGTTAGACGAGTTATACGTGCTAAGGACAGGGAAACCCTTACTCAGAACGTAAGCTCCACCAGTACCAGCCATTTTTCACCTCCCCCTTAGTTAATGAACGTTTCCTGGCGGTACGCTTCCCAAAGGGCTGGGTCTTCACGACCAACAGCTTCGGAAGCATCCGCGAAACTCATCTTGTTAGTAGCCATCTGCTCGTTGACCAGTTCGGAGAAGCGCTGCGAAGCAGACTTCTTCTCGCCGAACTTCACCGACGCGCCGGTACGCTCGCCCAGCTCCACAAGGAAGCCCTGAGAAGTCCGCATCTGGTTCATGACGTCCCAGAACTTCTCAGAAAGCGCGATTGGAAGGTCCATCAGGAGTTCCTGCATAACCTTCTGGGCAGCCGGGGTCAGAACCAGCTTGGAGGAGCGGTTGAATTCCGACATCCGCTGTTCGACCTGAGTCTCCCGGAGCTTCTGCGAAGTCTCCGCGAGAGAAACGCCCTGGCCTTCCAGGTGCTTGACCAAACCAGCAACCAGCGGGTTGTCTTCAGCCAGCTTCTTCAACTCGTCAATTTCGGCCAGCTTCAGCGCGTCCGGGACAGGCTTTCGGTCTTCTGGCTTTGGCGGCTGAGTCATCTTTTCCGCAAGCTTCGTGGCAATCTGGTCGAGCTGCTCTTCAGTTAGTTCCATTTTCCCTCCCTTCAGGGAATCCTTGTCGGTTCCAGTGATAATCGAAACGAGGTCGAAAGCCGTGTCGACAGTAGCCTCGGAAAGATTCAGCGGAACCATGTTCTTCATGAACGGCCGGTTAGTCAGGGTACCACCGAAGAGCACATCACTGTGCTTCTGCCCCTGCGCGTCTTCCCACTCCTCGAAGATTTCCGCCGAGAAGTACTTGAAAGCCTTCTCCTTGATCTTCTGAGCAGCCGAAGTTGTCCATTCGACAAGAGCCCACAGACCATCGGTGCGTGGTTCCGCGTCCTTGATCCAACCCGCAGCCTCACCATCACCGACGTGAAAGTAAGTAACACTGGGGTCAATCCCACGAACTCGCTTCTTCACGTTTTCCGCAAACCGTGAAACACGAGTGGTACTTACGTCGATTGTGCCGTACGTGGGGTGCTTGTACGAGCCGATGGGCAAAACGTGCACCCACGAGGTGGACTTTCCATTTTCTTCCGAAAAAGAAAGACCACCCACGTCTACGAGAAACGTAGTGTGGTAGGTCATTTCTTAGCCTTTCCCTTGACCTTCTTCAGGGCTGGGTTCGCCTTCTTCGCCGCCGGGCTCGCCTTGCGCGTCCCCGCAGCCAGAATAGCCTGCGCGCGCTCCAGAGGTACATCCTGCTTGGCAGCAATCTTCTTGGCGTTGGCCTTGAAGCCCTTCGTCTTCTTCTCCGCCAACTCCATCTGTGCCCGCTGACGCTTGGAAACGGTAGCCTTTTTCTTCATTTTTCGCGCCATTGGATCTGATGGGACGGAAATGTACGCTGCCACTATTCGCCCTCCTCAACTTTTCTCACGTACTTAACCACCATTTCCGCAGCCGACTGCCATGCCTCTTTGATAACGGACGTCAAATCTTCAAAATACGGCATTCGTTCACCAAGGTAGTTTTTCCAACCTACCTTGCTTCCGTAGGCCGCGTACGCCATTCTGGCCAGCTTGTAGTTTTCATCGTTATCCACCGGACTGGTCCTTCCCGGCGTTCTTCGCTGGAGACCCCACAGGGGGCTTAGGAGATTGACGCGGCATATCGGCAGGTGAGGGTTCGGGTGTCTCAGGACCATTGCCACCCGGCATCTGTGGGGTGTCCACCTCGCGCAACGTGGCCATGTCCATAGCCGGCATGTCAATTTCTCGACGGAGCTGCTCTTCGATCTTGTCATCAGGCGTGATCAGCTTCGCGCCAACCAAGTTCCGCAGCGTGAACGACATTGTCCGCATGTCTTCCCATTCACCAATACGTCGTGCGTTCAGCAATGGAAAGTTACCTCGAATGAAGTTGACGCGAACCAATTTTGGAAGGACAAACTTGTTGAACGTGTCAGCAATGGTGTTCGCGATATAGCGAGTAGACTTGAGGAACATGTCCATCGAGTCGGTCTTGGCATCGGAGTCGTCAAGGAATGGTGCGAGAACGTTAGAAAGAATCTTCTTGTCGTGGTGATCAATCGAAGCAATACAGTCAACTGGTTGACCTTCGAGCTTCGCAAACATAATTTCCCAGTTCATCGGGATTGTGATGTGCGCCCGTTCGTTGGTCCGGAGGTTCCGCCCGAGTTCTTCTGCAAGGTTTTTGTCTTGCGTCGTGAAGCCCATCGGCAACTTAATGATCGGAACACCAATGCCGTGCCGTTCTTTCTGAATGGCGTCGATCTTGTAGAGCGTGTCTTTATAGTAATAGTGCTTGTACGCAGATCGAAGGACCGATGTACCGCGTAGGTCACCGCCTTCTTGTTCGAGTGTGAAAATAACAAGCTTCTCGATCGGAATGAACGTTGGAACGAAACCGTTGGCTTCGGTGCCCTCCATGACGACCCCATGAGGGCCGCCGAACTCATCGAAGAGGAATTCACGCACGTCAAGCGGGTGCCGAGGAGCCAACTTAGAGATAATCAAACGATTGGCGTCGGACGGATCGACGTCCCAGACCAGCTCCATCATGGAATATCCGTACTCACACATGATCAGAGCTTCTTCGATAACCCGAGACCAGGGCACGTTCAAGCATTCGAAAAGGTTGTGCTCCACAAATCTGGCTATGTTTTTATCAATAGTAGTCGGCTCGTCGCCGTTCTTCCCCATTGCCTGGACGAACCATCGAGCAGCCAAAACAGGCGTCTTCAACGTCCGCAGAGCACCGCGTACAGTGCCGTCCGCACGCTTCATATCGTAATAAGTGCGTGTTCCGATCTTATCGCGAAGCTCAGAAACTCGCTCATCGCGAGTCCACGACGTCCAGGGTGACGGCGACCGCGCAACCAGTCCCCAAATGTTGTCTTGGGGAACTGCATCACCAACACTCATAGGCCGTTCGGCTAAAATCACGAACGACCCATTGACAGGATCATGAACTGCGTTTACCAGGTCGTACTTATCCATCGCCTCACGGAGGCTAATGGTCTTTTCCTCCTGGTGCTGTTCAATAATCGCAATTGCTTCTTCGGCTGATGTCACTCCTGATTTCCTCGTATCTCGTGAGAATTTCCGCCAGACATTCTACAACAGATCCGTTGCGACGGTGTTTTTTATTCGCACGTAGATCGAGGATATCAATGAGTTCCTGCGGAATCTCTTCCGGCTTCACGAGAACTTTGCTCCGCTTGTAAAGAATCCAGCGTTACCATCAACCTTTTTAAAGTCTTCCGCAGAATAAATGGAACTCAGTCTAACATTGGCACCCAGTCGGAAAACGTGCATCATGCCGTATCGAAGAGCGTCAAGTGCGTGGTCGTCCCAGTCCTGCGCCCGTTCCCTGAGGTTTTTGTCCGTTTTGCCCGATGTCGGAGGCGCAGATCGGTAATTGTTGAATTCACGAATGAGGTTAACACAGCCGTGATCGACAAACAACCAAGGCTCTTCCAACGGCGTGCCGTACTCGTCCGCGTCCCCGACTTGCTGGAGTTGGAGGAATTGCTTGACGAGCTGAACGCCGTCCATCCAAATATCCTTGGATTTCGGATCACCCCAGCAGGGGCCGAAGTCCGCGCACACCTGCGCGATCGCCTCGGGATCAGCCGCGTCGCCAAAAGACAAGTCGATTTTATAACCCTCCGGCTGCGGACGGTTCTTCAGATAGATCAGGTGATCGCGGAGGATCATCCGTTCCTTGTAGTGTTCCCGCCACACGTAAACTCGGCCCCAAGGGTCGACCTGGAACTCAATGGCAGCCAGTGGATTAACAAAACCCCAGTCGAAACACATATAGTTCGGCCACGCCGGATTGTACTTAACCGTACGAACGTGAGTTTCTTCTTGCCATTCGTCGTAAATCTTTCCCACGAACGCCGTGAACAGCGCCGCGATCTCCTGGTCAAACCAGTCTTTCGGCATTGTCCGTTCAAGAAGCTTAATCTCCGGATCTTCACGGCCACCCGGATAAACGTGCAAATTCTCCCACGACGGGTAACGCCACGATTCGTAATCCGGAAACTCTGGGTTCTGCCCTAGCTGCCACATCTGGTACAGCCAGTTCATTCCCTCCGGTGTCGTACCGAACGTGGCTCCACCGCGTTTGTCTGACAGCGCAGGACGAACATAACGGTCCCAAGTCTCCTGACCGTGTTTCGCGGCCTCGGATAGAACAGCGTAATCGAGCGCTTCACCCACCAACGTGTCTGGCCGTTCAGCCGACCTCACCTCGATCCGGGTGTTCCACGGAAACTCGATGAACATATTCCCTTGCTTTTTCGAGTACGCCTTTTTCACCGATGGCTCTCGGCCAAACGCCAACCGGACGATCATGTCGTCCCAGATGACTCGGAACTCTTTTTCTCCCAGGTCGTACGTCGGCCCGATGACCCAGATCCGCTTATTGGGCACCATCAACAGCGGCTCGATGTCCTTTCCGGTCATCAGCGACTTACCAAATCGCCGACCAGCAACAGGAATCTTGAATCGGGCATTGCTTTCGTGGTAAAGCCACTGCCGTCCGTGCGGTCGGTACTTGATGAGTTCAAAGTACTTCTTCTTATCGACCGAGAAGGTGGGACCGAGTTCTTCCTCGGGAGGTTCTTCGGAACCTACCGGGACGTCAAATTCCTCTGCTGGATCGGTCATAGGTCACTCTTCATGCGTGGTCATCTTAATACTCACCGGGTCCTTCACCCACCACTCAAACCCGTGCCCTTCATTGGTAATTCGGAAGAATCCGTTCTCTTCCTGCATAATGCGAATGGGTGTCGTACTGGAAGTGTGCTTCTCGGACAGCTTAATGCCATCGTTAATAACTAGCCGATAGATCATGGTCAACTCGGCCCTTCCAGATCCTCAGCCCCCACAGAGGGGGTGGTTTCGTCAATCTCAACCGTCTGCATGCTCATACTTACCATGATTCCGTCAAGCGCTAAGCCCGCCATAATACGTCCGAAGATTTCCACTGTCTTGGTAGCTTGGACTTCCGTCTCACACGACGCGTTTAGCCCGACCACGATTACTGAGTACCCCATCGAATCGTTACCCTCCTCTTCGCCGCCGCGAGCACTCTTCATCATCTCTGCTTCACGAACTCGCCTCACATGCCACACTAGGCGGCGGCGGTAGCTTATTAGCCCTTCGCGCCTCATCTGCCTTCGTCTGGCCGATAATCTTTTGGCGTCGGGCTGCCTGGTACGTGGCAAATTTCTGGCTAATTCTTGCTTGTTCTGCGGTAGTTCGAGGTTCTTTATTTATCGCAGGATCTAAAGACAAATCGTCTTCGGCTGCTTCAGCAGCACGGGTAAGAGTTCGTTCCTGGTCGACGTACAACTGTAGCAATGTCGATCTCCGATTTGTCGCCTCGTTGTACGCGGCCTGACAATCATTTCGCTTTTCCTCGGCTGCCTGACCACGTTGAACGTCCCACGCGTTCCATACGCCAATTCCCAACGCAATGACAATTACTACCTTAAGAACCCAATCCACAATCTCCTTCATGCCTCGATCCGATCATTCAGATTTGCCCGCAATTCTTTAATCTTGGCTTTCATGGTGTGCAGCGTTACCACGCTGATATCAGACGGCTCCCGCCCGCCTTCACGGTTGAGCCGAATCACTTCTTCCATCAGCACCACCACACGCTCTGAAGCCTCGAGTTCGCTGCGCATCGCGGACGTAAGTGACGAATTAACCAGTCCGTGAATAATGTCCAACTTCTTGTCCGTAACAGCGTTGGCCCTCAACAGGCGCGCCGCGACTTCGTCTTGCCTTGCCCAATCCTCTCGCTTTTCCCTAGTTCTTTGTCGTCCATTAGTGATTGCGAGAACAACTGGACCAACCACAGTAGCTACAGCGGCGAAGACCGCTGCCAATACAGCAATCCATACGTTGTCCACTTTGTCACTCGCGGCCCTTGTTAATCCGAGCCGACTTGACCAGCACTGCGTCGTGAACACGCTCCCAAGCGTGCTTTCCCGTCGGCAAATCACTAGCCTTACCGGGAGCACCCAAAGTGTGTTCTACGATGTACCTGGAAGCGGCGAGCCGAATTTCTTCTCTTGGCGAATACAGTGCCAAGTGGTTGATGCTCATCGCGGCCATCGGAAGGTTCTCTTGCAGCAGGCGCTTGGCCATCTCCACGTGCGACTCGTTGCCGTGCAGGACCTTTTCCATCTCCAGGTCCTTGACTGCCTTCTCGGGAATCCACCAGGCGAGCTGAGGAGCCTCGTCGTCACGATCACCCATTTAAATCACCTCCCTTCGATGCACCCAGAATAGCAGATAGCTACCCCAGATCAAGAGCAAATAAACTCAAACAAACAGAAAAAAGAAAGTATGGTTGTAACTCTCGGAAAATTAACTTGATCTTGTGTGTGTCTATAATGTCCCTTTTTCTGATTCCTAACATCATCAACCACAATTCGGGTGGGTACCCGACATCAACTACCCAAAACCCCAAAACTATTATCAAGATCAACTTTCAAAAAATCTCTTTATTCTTTTTCAGACCTATAATTGTCAAGATCAAATTCTAAATTCCCTTTACAGATTTTGATTAAGACCTGTTGTGATAGGATTGTCCTTATGGAACGCGTGCCCGGAAGACCTAGAAAATACATTTTTGATGTTGATCAACCAACACAGCATAAATTTTGTTTAGCGTGTAATTCTGCGTATCCTTTAACTCAAGATTACTTCTATGTAGATATGAATAGTGAGGATAAATTCAACTCGTGTTGTAGAAGATGCTCTAGTGTAAGAATCGCTTTGGAGGATATTTGCGATCTGGCCTTACAGGTAGAGCCGCCGTTTCGTGTGTATGTACTCAGACTCAAGAATGTCTATGGCTTCTACGTGGGGCAAACTGCGGATATTCAAACTCGACTTGTTCAACACGTTTATGGAGGGGGAAGCCGCGTTACAAAGCGCTATGGTGTTGATCGGCTTTTATCTACCGTTCCCTGTCATACGAAATCCAAAGCAAACGAGTTAGAAAGGCGAATGACTGTAACATTGTCTGCAATTGCTCCTACTTGGGGATGGAGTTGGACGTCACTAGATAAGCCGTTACAATCATGATCAACTTCCAAAATTCTCCTTATTCATTTTGAGACCTACCGCCATCTAGCCACTGACACATAGATGATCTAATATAGTTACCCTTACCTATGTCCACTTTGTCGCTTGTCACCCTGAGTGAAATGATCTTGACAAGGGCCACCCCTTACGCTACAGTTGATCTTAGGTCGCCACGCCTCATGATCAGGAGCACACCCCATGATCAACACATCCAATCGGACATATGGGGTAACGAGGACACTCTACCTCACACTGGTACAGACCTCCATCATGTGGTACCTACTGCTCTTTGCGTACATCTGGCACGTACCGGCAGTAACCACCCATATCAGGTAGGAGCAGGACATGACGTACATCCGCACCATAGCCACCCTTATCCGTCGTTACCGCTACGTTGGCCGTAGAAGGGGCTGAATAGGACATGCAGCGCAATTGGCTACGAACCAACGATATCAACGTAACGCAGGACTTTGCCGACATCCTGCGTGAGCTGGACATCCGCGACCTATGGGACGAAGATGATCACTGGCGCTCGACGCCGACCGCAGTGAGGCAGGAAATTCACTTTTCGGACGATTCGGCCTGATTTGGCTGGGATGGGACATAGTGCCCATCCCTCCCATGTCCGGCCCAACGGACACACGACATGTGTTTTCAGATAGTGAAAAACCATCGTCATGATCGTGCACAGGTGCTGATGTGCGCTAGGCTTGACTCTCAGGCCGCAAATGGCCTCTCATGACCTCGATTGGAGTGTGCTCTCCCTATCCCCGTCCCGTGGGGTAACCATGGTCTTATTACCATGCTGTCGCGATTTCGGAGTCGCGATAGGGAATACGCACATGTCTTTTGGTAATTGAATAGCGTTTCCGAATTCGCAATCACATTGCGGAGCCGTGTCCGAAATTGCCATTCTGTTCCTCGATTGGTAATAAAACGAGATAACGTGCAATCTCTCATTGTGGATTCCAATGCAATTCATAAGGACCATTTACCCATGAATACGTATTCATAGAATTTATGGATATATCCCAATGGGTATTCGGCTATTGTTTTCGCAAGGACTTTTGCGAAATCAGTTGTCGAAATAGTGAATGTGATTGTCGAATCATTTGTGGCCTCACCCTTAGCCACTAAGGACTTGAGAAATGCAGGAATACATAACCGCCACATACGTATTCCGCGAAATAGGATCGAATGACGAATGGCTAATAGGCCAATCGCAATTCGATTCCATCCATGCCTACTCATCATGGACCAACATGGGTCGCCTCATGTTTGGAAACAGTTTCGAAATCGTACAGACGTACATTCCATCGAGATTCCACGTGTAAACAAACGTGAGGCCATTAATGATTCGACAATCGCATTGACTGTTCGACAATGGTCCTGTCGAATAGCTGAAAGAGAAAGGCCATAACAATGGCGAAAATCGTTTACTTCCGCGATGACTTCGACGGTACGACGGTTGACGACACCGTTGCCACCCGCTCTGTGAAGTTGGAAGAGGGCACGCTCACCATCGACATGTCCGCTGACAACTACGGCCTACTCATGGACGCGCTACAGCCGTTCATCGACAAAGGCGAGTGGACAGCTCGCGAAACCGGCAACGACGAAAACACCGTGATCAGGGAGTGGGCACGCAAGAACGGGCACGACGTGTCCGCGCGTGGCCGGCTTTCCAAGGACGTGACCGACGCCTACCGGGAGTACCTGAAAAGCACTCAGGCGCCCACTCAGACCCCTTCCGACGGCAACGTCGAGCCGAACCCCGACACGGCCGATGGACTCGACGCCGAGTCCGACGCGGACAACGGGAGTCGCGAGCTTGCCAACTCCTCCGCGTAGCACCCGCACTAGCCGGCCGGAGAGGGTCACAGCGGCCCTTTCCGACCGGGCACCATTCCCACTCAGGGGGCGCCACTCCCACGCGCGAGCGAGACAACGGTGGGCGGATGTGACGTGGGAAAAGGGATGAAACGCCTAGGCCACCACGGTCTAGGCGTTTCGCCTATCCCTGCCATCCCACCTGATTCGGACATTACTCCCCATCGGGACATTCCAGAGAATCGGGTTTCTCGGTAAAAGGAATCAGGCCCGGTTTAATTCTCACGGAAAGTCGGTCAGGGAATCTCAAAAAGTCGGTCGATCGGAATTTTGCAAAAAGTCGGTCCTTGGGTAATGAGAATACCTAACGGGTATTGTCATGGTCCAAGGAAAGGGGTAAGGGAATGAAGCCCTGGGTAAAGAAAACCCTCATTTGGGGTGCGATCGCCACGCTCACCCTGTGGGGTGTCTCAAGACACGGATGGATTCAAACCACCGAAAACATGGCGCACGCCCTAACGTGGTATCTCATCGCCCTGGGAGTAATCGGATTCATCGATTGGTTATGGCAATACATCAGAATCAAGCGCTTCCAAAAGAAAAACCCCGGACTGTTCTACCTGGTACTTCTCAGGGAGAAATTCGGCCCACTCCGTTGAGTTTTGAGAGTGTTTACCACGGTAAACACTGTCATGGTCTCAACGGCCAGTGACAACTTCATACGTAATGAGTCCTTGGTCGGACTCCACAATGGTCCTCAGATCAGGAGAGGCAATGCCTACTTACCAACCGCCTCCACCGGAATCGATGCCCGCAGACCAAACGCGATACCGCTGTCTCGCCTGTGGTAGCAATGTGCACCAAGTCCGACAGAGCTACTATTGGGGAGGGGCCAGTCTGGAATGCCAAAACTGCTATACCACATGGCGACCCTGTGAGCAGGAAAGCCACAATGCAGTAACTGCATTGACGGATCAGTTCACGGTAACCAATCTGTGCATCGACTGCCTCACCGCAAACGGATATCAGCAGTGCGCTACCTGCCTGTTGTATTCGTCCTATCTCCAATCGGTAACAACGTCGACGGGTCGCCGTTCCTCTGTGTGCGGACGATGCGTTTCGGAATACCCGGAATGCTACGGGTGTGGAATACGCACACAAACGCCGATGGTCACAATTTATAACGGCACCGATGACGAAGAATACTGTGAATCGTGTCAGGGATCACGCGTGGTGCGATGTGACGGATGTGGCGCGTGGCGCAATCGCCACTCGCCGTGTAGCTGCGGAGAAGACACCAATCAGTGTAGCTGTAGCGGTTGTCGCACCAACCGACAGCGACAAGCATATCGGATATCGCCCGAATACGTCAATGAGTGGAACTACCGACCGACCCCTCAGTTCCATGGCGATGGACCTTTGTTCCTCGGCATGGAACTGGAAGTCGAAACCGGTGAACACTACATCCAGTGCCAATCAGTGATCAAGGATCACACGACAACCGACGTGTGTTATCTCAAGTCGGATGGCTCGATCAACATGGGATTCGAAATTGTCACGCACCCGATGAGTTACACCTGGGCGTTGGACAATTTTCCCTGGGAAATGCTGACCGCACTTCATGACGCGGGTGCCCGCACGCACGACGCTGTCGGCATCCACGTTCACCTCAGTCGAAAAGGGTTCGTCTCGCCTACCCACGTGTATAAGTGGATGAAGTTCATCTATCGAAACAGTGAAAAGGTGACCGTCGTGGCGGGACGGGACTCTTACGAGTGGGCCAGTTTCGATCCCGATGACCGCGCCAACATCAAGCACTATTGCAAAGGAAATGGATACAGCGCAAGCCGATACCGTGCGATCAACGTGGCCAACACGGACACCTTCGAACTTCGGATTTTCCGGAGTTCGCTTGATCCACACCAGGTAAAGGCTTCACTCGGATTTGCTCACGCTTCGGTGAAATATACGGAACAACTGTCTACTTCCGAAGTTCTGCACGGCGGATGGGATTGGTCCGCTTTCTACGCATGGCTAGCTGATAAGCCGGAATACAACAATCTGCGGATGAGAATGGAGGAGCTGTCATGTGTCTCCTGACATTCTTTCCCGACAGCGTAGTACCAGATCAGCAGGCCATCGAGGGACTACACAGGGGTGCGGAATACAACTCCGACGGCTTTGGCTATGCCATAGTCACGGAGGGACAGATCCTGGTGCAAAAAGGCATGAACGCGGACAAGGTCATCGATCAATTCACTATCGATCGAATGACCTTTCCCGAAGGCCCGGCCCTGTTCCACAGCCGAATCGGTACCGGGGGACTGGTAGACGAAAGCAATTGTCACCCGTTCTACATCGGCAAAGATCAGAAAACGGTGTTGGCGCACAACGGGATTCTCCCCGAACTGGCCCAACCTGCTGAAAAGCACGACCCACGCTCGGACACCAGGATTCTCGCCGAGGATTTGCTCGCGGAGAAGCCTTTCGGATTCTTCCACTCGCAGCTAGCGCGTGACGCTTTCGAAAGGTGGCTTGGAGCATACAACAAGGTCGTCATTCTCACCGCAAACCCGCGTTACCCATACTCTTCTCTGATGTTCAATCAGGACAAGGGACACTGGTATCACGATTCGTGGTGGAGTAACGACAGCTATCTCCCGTACTACAACACCAAGAAATACACCGGGGCATACGTCATCGGAGAGTATTCCTATGTCACCGACAAAGCAGACGAAAAAGCAGATCGAACGTGCCCCGTTTGCGGTCAGGAAAATGCAGTAGACCCAGACTACCGGGTTTGCTGGTCGTGCAGCTCGTGTGTCGACTGTCTCAGCGATTGGGGCAAAGGCGAGTGCCTTTGTTACATCAAATCCCGAGGAGCTATTACCGAGCACCTAGACCAGCTCAAGGACTGTACGACCTGCGGAAAATCCCAGTTCAAATGCACCTGCGAAGATCTATAGGTTGAACTTTGTTGGCAGGCGTTTCCCTAAGGAAACGCCTGCTTTCATGGTACAACCAAGAAAGCGAGCTATCCATATTCTACTAACTTAACTTAGTAGGAAATGGGGTACCCTCTTTCACCACTACGCCACAGAGGGGTGAAAGAATGGCCAAAGGAATGTCTAGCGGAATGGCCATCGACATTGAAAGACTTGCAGAGGTGCTATACGGTTGGGACATGAACGATGGAGAATCCGAAATCCTCTATTTCAACCAAATGAGTGATTCAGTTAAGGAATCATATCGATTCCGAGCACGATGGATCGCCAATAAAATGGGTTGGAAAGAGTTGTGAAACACTATCAATTTCCCATCGAACACCAAATCCTTGCTCTACAACAAATCGCTCACCGTACCGGGTGGGATCAGGGTAAACGTGAAAATCTGCAATGGGCTATTCAAGTCCTCAGGGATAACGATTACCCCGATGCTGCCGATCTTCTAGAAAGACACGTCCTTGGCGAAACCATCTGGAGAATCAAACAGGCAAGTAGATTCAAACCAGGTCAACACAAGGCGAGCCATCAAGCGTCGAAAGTTAAAGCGCCGACCACGACTGTCCAATGGCCCCATCAAAAACCTTAAAGAGGTGATGCCGGCCACAACGGATCGCCTTAATACCGGAATGACCTTTTTACATTAAGGAAGGATTTTGGGATTCTTCAATGACTGACTTAGAGCAAGAGACAATCGCTTGTTCCCATTGTCGAGTGTGGGACCCCAACAATCAACCATCGGTAGCCAAACTTTTAGAGACAAACCCCGATGCGTTCAAAGGTCGATTGATCATGACGGTCCGCAACGGAATGTCCCTGAGCTTTGGCGACTCTTCCATACCTCTTTGGACAGACATTCTCACCTGTCCAACACACCAAGAAAAATGGATGAAAGCCACATGACCTTTGTCGAACGGTATGTCAAGGCCACTCCCCATATGGGGCAGGAAGCGCATGCGGAGAAGACCCCTGGACAAATCGCGCACGACGCGTACCATCAAGCACACGGGGATGGTCCGTTTTCTTGGGAACACGTCAGGGAAGCGGACAGACAAGCATGGGAAGCCACCGCCCTAGCCATTATCCAATTGGGAATTCACTGCGCAAGCTGTGATGGTCACAGCTGTGATGATCCTCCACCGTTTTGGAAACCCGACTATCACGGACTGTTTACAGAATAGACGCCGTATCCCCATTCTGAAAACAGGTGGGAGGTACGTGCATAAGGTCGGGAAATCCCCGGCAGAATATAATGGAAATGAAAAAACCCGAGGATTTCCTTTCCGGAAGTCTCTCGGGTTTTTTCATACCCATTCGGGGAACACCCCACAGGGGGTAAGGGACGATCAATCGGTTACAATTTTGCAAAAAGTCGGTGGCCCCATGATCAACTTGATCATGAGAAATCGATTTCCATCAATGAGGTGGGGGGTATGGGTAAGGTATTTAGTACCCGTAAGGGAACAAGGGTAGGGAGTGTGTCCAGGTCCGATCCGCGTAAGCCATCATGGGGAATACTAGTATCGGTGAGCATGGTATGTTCTCACTCCACGTACTTTCGTAGCAAAACGAAGCCTAAGCAAGGAGAAATTATCTGGTGCACCAAATGCCACGATTATAAGGAGGTAGGATGACAAAGAAGGATTTTGTAGTAATAGCAGACATCATCAAGGCGATGCCCAAAAACATTCGTACCCCACTAATGCAAGTAGCAATCGAAAGTCTCCAGCGTAAGTACCCAAACTTCGATCCCATCTCTTTCCGGAATTACATCGAGGAAAAATGAAAACGGATGAGAACATTACCTATCACGTCCGTTACAAGCCTAACGGCCTAGACGAGTGGTGGGACTGGAAAAAGATGCCCACCGAAGAAGAGGCCATCGAACAATTCAAAGCCTATCCCGCAAGGGTAGAAAATTCTCATGTAGCCCACCTAGTGATCACTACAACCACCGTAACCGAAGAAACCGTCATGTACCTCTGAGACTTTTCCGGAGCTTCGCAAGCAGGCTAACCCGAATTGGTTGGCCTCTTTGCAAAAAGTCGGAAACTCTGCCATACGTAATGCCAAACGAAGAATAGCGTCCGTAAGTGGGTTTTTTGAGGGCGCGTGAGCACACGTATACGGTCTGTATATACGATATGAGACTGGTGCCTTCTCTCCTGCCAAAGAAAACAGGACCCCAAGATCACGCTAAAAAATGCGGACAACGTGGACACCCGTCCAAAGTGGACGACGATCATGCTCTACCTTGCCCAGGAGTGAACACTACGGTCTCATACTCTAATTATTTTTCCCCCTTTTAGGTAATTAGCCAGTAAATAGGACTCCCTGTAGCGGATCTTGTACGCTCTGTGTAAGCTCTACAGTGCTGATCATGCGAAATATACGACTGGTTAGCGTCACAAAACGGGCAGCCTAGGATGCTACATTGACCGGCATTTGTGTGTACGCTTGTCAATGTAAAGTTACCATTCGGTAACCGCTAACAGTTCCTATACTTTACTCCTGGTGCCACCAGTGGTATTATTGCTCCATGCACCACAGTGATAACGACCACTGGGCGTGGCGAAACGAAAAGAGCAATCCAGGCGGTCCTCAAATGAATGGTGGGTTCGCCTGGTTTGACAAACTGGCCTCAGACAATTACCTCGCTCGCCTGTGTTCTACTCTTATGCTGACTACTCCGGTAGTACATGTAGCATGGAAACTTGCCACCGGCGGCGGGAACGTGGCGTTGCTCTCCGATGAGGAGCTCCGAATCTTCTCAGGAATGACAATTCCTCGGGGACCAGTAGATGAGCGAATTGCACCGGTTGTGGATGGGAAGCTGGACCCTGATAGTGGAATTTTCGCTGTGCTAGACATGCTCTACCAGGGTGGGCTCCTAGAGAGAATTCCAAAAACGCCGAAGGACGTGTTCCGCCCTGAGGCGATTTTGCTCTCTGCCTACATTAGAGTCCAGTCGCTTTCCGTACTACGTGACATCGCGGAGACGAAGTCCCAGCGTAGTCCTTTTGGTCACGTCAAGCCCTGGGTTTCCGAGGAGCTGCAAATCCTCGGCTTCGCGTCCATTGGTGAACCGATATCCGATGGGATGCCGGGACGGCCCG
>Ga0193738_1000300_pt1 | contig 30547 bp, 20 predicted proteins | sample L2a1metaG_FD_144927 | JGI IMG/M metagenome (GOLD analysis project Ga0193738, IMG submission 144927) | Soil microbial communities from a riparian zone of the East river system, Colorado, United States - L2a1 | ecosystem: Environmental > Terrestrial > Soil > Riparian zone | place: USA: East River... | reverse complement strand
ACAAGCTTATGAAGAATTTAAACCACTTGATGGAAAATTTAGAAAAAATGTTTTAGTACAAGTAAAGAATGGCCCCATAGACTTTCAGCCAAGAGAACCCTTCTCTCCTCTTTTTGGAGCAATGCAACAAACTCCTTTGATGATGGAATTTCAACTTACACAAGAGTATTTAGGACAAGGAACACATTTGTTTTTTGAAGCACCTCAATTCAAAGAAGTTTTAAATGCTGACACTTATTCAAAAGGGAAAGGTTCAACAGTAACTAAAGTGATCGATGGATCTTTAAATAATTTTTCATTAAATGGAATAGCTGGGGTAAGTAATATCGGTAATGATATAAATTGGTGCAGCCATCCTTTTGCACAGGCAAATTGGTATGCATTAGGCAGGCTGAGTTGGAATTATGATCTATCTTCTGCACAAATTGCCGATGAATGGATCAAACAAACATTTACGAATGATCCGTCATTTGTAGAACCTGTAAAAAAAATAATGCTGCAATCACGTGAGGCATTAGTTAATTATATGACACCACTTGGATTAACTCATATAATGTATAATGGTCATCATTATGGCCCGATGCCATGGGGAAATACTTTGGGTCGTCCTGACTGGAACCCTGTATATTATCACAAAGCAGACGAATTCGGAGTTGGATTTGACAGAACAGCTAAAGGAACAAATGCGCTATCACAATATGCTGTTGAAGTACAAAATGAGTTCAATGATATCAATAAATGCCCTGATGATTATTTATTATGGTTTCACCATGCACCGTGGGATCATAAAATGCATTCAGGAAGAACATTGTGGAATGAGCTATGCCATAAATATAATTCAGGAGTTGATTCTGTAAGATATTTCGTTAAGCAATGGAATAGTTTAAAAAAATATATTGACGAAGACAGGTTTAAACAAGTAGATCAGTTATTGAACATTCAATTGAAGGATGCGATCTGGTGGCGCAATGCCTGTTTGCTTTATTTTCAAACATTCAGCAAAATGCCGATCCCTGCTCAATATGAAAAGCCAGATAAAACATTGGAATATTATCAAAACATCAGAATTTTATATGCCCCGGGGAATTAATTAAGAAAAAATCAAAAACCATGACAACGCAAACAAAAAGAGTGGCAATTGTAACAGGTGGCGGATCAGGTATCGGATTAGCTATAGCAGAAAAATTTACACAAGCAGGCATCGAAACGATCATTGTTGGTCGCGATGAAAACAAATTAAAGAATGCAAAAGAAAAATTGGGTGAACATTGTTACCCGATGACTTGCGATCTGAGCGATCTCAAAACTATTCCTTCTTTTATTGATGATGTCATCAAAAAATTCGGGCAAATAGATATCCTTGTAAATAATGCTGGTATCAATATGAAAAAAGAATTCCAGGATGTGACTGATGAAGATTTTCAGAAAGTTATTACAACAAATCTCACTGCAGTGTTTGCAGTAAGCCGTGAAGTTGTAAAACAAATGCTAATACAAAAAAGCGGTTCTATTATTAACATCAGTTCAATGGCGGCGCAGTATGGTTTACCAAAAGTAATTGCATACAGTGCAAGTAAAACCGCTATTGATGGAATGACAAGAGCAATGGCCGTTGAGTTATCGCCAAAAGGAATTCGTGTGAATGCAATTGCACCTGGTTTTATTATTACAGAGATGACGGACAAGGCACTGAACAGTGATCCCGAACGTAAAGCAAAAGTATTCGGTCGTACTCCTATGGGCTATATGGGACAGACATCCGATATTGGTGATGCCGCATTGTTTTTAGCTGGCGACGCTTCCAAATATATAACAGGTGTCGTGTTGCCGGTTGACGGCGGTAATAGTATTGGCTTTTAATTTTTGTTGATCGGCTGCAACGCTCCGATTAATCTGTTGTTGCGACGCTCCGTTCGACTTCAATATCCTTGATCGATCAAAGTCTGGAGTTTACTCCAGCAAATTCAGTTTTTCAATTTCGATTTTTTTACCAATGATCTTCTAAAAAATGAAATTAGAGGTACTGATATTTTAAACAATTACTAATGAATAAAAGAAATTTAATTTTATTGCTCGCAGTTGCAAGCCTTATAGTTTCCTGCTCAAGTAGTAAAAAAACAGCTTCATCATCATCTGCTGAGCCGACATTAAAAGAAGTTTATAAAAACGACTTTATGATCGGTGCTGCGCTAAATACTGAACAGATAGAAGAAAAAGAACCGAATGCAGCTGCATTAGTGCCCCAGCAGTTCAATGCTGTTACTCCGGAAAATATTATGAAAGCTGAGATCATTCATCCGGAATGGAATCGTTACAATTTCGATCTCGCTGATAAGATCGCTGAATACGGCAAAAAGCACAATATTAAAGTGAATGGACATACTCTCATCTGGCATAGTCAATTGCCGGCATTTGTACGAAATAACAAAGATGCCGACTCGGTAAAACAATTCTTTACAGATCATATAACAACTATTGCAAGCCGCTATGATGGTAAGATAGCATCATGGGATGTGGTAAATGAAGCATTGGAAGAAGATGGCACCATGCGCAAATCTATTTTCCTGGATAAAGTGGGTGAGAATTTTGTAACAGAGGCTTTTCGTTTAGCACAAAAAGCGGCACCGAATACAGAGTTGTATTATAACGATTATAATATCGAACAACCAAAGAAAAGAGCCGGTACCATTACGTTGGTAAAAAAGATCCAGGCAGCCGGAGTACGAATTGATGGTGTAGGAATACAAGGTCATTGGCATGTCGGTCGTGTACCTTTCAAAGAGATCGAAGAAAGTATTCTTGAATATTCAGCATTGGGAATGAAAGTTATGTTCACAGAACTTGATATAGAAGTGTTGCCCCGCAATTTCCAGGGTGCCGATGTAAGTCAGCGAGTGGCATCAAACCCGGCATTGAATCCTTATGTAAACGGATTACCGGATAGCGTACAACATCAACTTGCTTTGGATTATGAAAATTTATTCAAGCTCTTTTTAAAGCATAAGGATAAAATAACCCGTGTTACATTTTGGGGAGTGAATGATGGACAAAGCTGGTTAAATGGCTGGCCGGTTCGTGGTCGCACTAATTATCCATTATTATTTGACAGACAATACAAGCCAAAGCCTGCATATTATAAAGTGATCGCATTGAAAACAAAAACCGGGTCAGGAGAAAGTTCTAAAAAGCCATTCTAACAAACTAAAACAAAATCATGAATACGACTGCTTCCCAAAAACTTTCTGTAATTGAAAAAGTTGGTTATAGCCTTGGAGATCTTGCTGCCAACCTGGTTTTTCAAACTCTCGTTACCTATCTCGCTTATTTTTATACAGATATCTATGGGTTGAAAACAAATGATGCTTCAGCTCTTATTCTGACTGTTGGACTTATTGCTGCATTTGGGTTTAATCCCATTATTGGCGCACTTGCCGACAGAACCTCTTCAAGATGGGGGAAGTTTAGGCCGTGGATATTGTGGACAGCAGTTCCGCTTGGAGTAATTGCGTTACTTGCTTTCAGTACTCCGGATTTTTCATACAAAGGCAAATTGATTTATGCTGTCATAACCTATACATTGTTATTGTTACTCTATGCTGCCAACAACCTTCCTTATGGTGCATTGAGCGGCGTTATTACCGGCGATATGAAAGAACGAAACAGCATGTCCGCCTATCGTTTCGTAGCGGTAATGTTTGCTCAATTCTTTGTGCAGGTGTTCATGTATTCAATAATTATATCTGCCGGTCACGGAGATAAAGCTGTTGGTATCGAAAAAGTAATGACATGGCTGGCAATTATTGGAACCATTATGCTGATAGTTACTTTCTTAACTACAAAGGAACGAATTGTCCCCAAGCCAGAACAAAAATCAAGTTTAAAACAAGACCTAAGCGATTTATTTAAAAACAAACCCTGGGTCATTATGTTAACGCTAACAACGCTTGTGTTTATTACATTGGCTATGAAAGGCGGAGCGTACGTTTATTATTTCGAAAATTACGTTGATAAAGAAAGGCTCACGACTTTTATCACGCCAATACTGAATGCTTTCACAAGTGCCGGTATTAATTTCTTTGGAGAAGATCCTGTATCTGCCGGCTTTGGATTGTTTAATGCAGGAGGTATCATTTTTATGATCATTGGTATTACAATTTCAAAATGGCTGGCAGACAAATATGGCAAGCGGGACGTTTTTGGAATAGGATTATTTATTTCAACATTGTTCATTCTGTTCTTTTACTTTTTCCCGCCAAAGGCTGTAGGGCTGATGTATGCTTCACAAATTTTGCATGGCTTCACTTACGGAGTTACCATACCCTTGCTCTGGGCCATGATCGCTGATGTGGCGGATTATAGTGAATGGAAAAATAACCGCCGTGCAACAGCAATAGTTTTTTCGGCAATGATGGTTGGCCTGAAAGGTGGTTTAACTATTGGCAGTTCTTTACTAACATGGCTGTTAGGATTATATGATTATATACCCAACAGTGAAACAACACAATCGGCAACTGCAATAAATGGAACAAGATTGTTGGTAAGTGTTTTCCCATCCATACCTTTTTTAATAGGTGCAGGAATGTTGTTCTTTTATAAAATAAACAAGAAAATGGAAGTACAAATTGAAAGCGACTTGAAACAAAGAAGAGTCGCAAATTAATTACTAAATCTTAAAACCATATTGATGCCTGAAGATAGTATTGTACATATCGATTTTGAAGAGCTAAATAAGAAAGCTATTTCTCAGCCAGTTGTTTCACATATTTATACAGCTGACCCTTCTGCGCATGTTTTTAATGGGAAGATATATATCTATCCTTCACATGATATTGAAAATGAAATCCCTTTTGACGATTTGGGAAGCCATTTTGCGATGGAAGATTATCATGTTTTGTCAATGAATTCTCCATTGGACAAAACAGCAACGGATCATGGGGAAGCATTACATGTAAAAGATGTTCCCTGGGCTGATAAGCAAATGTGGGCTCCTGATGCAGCAGAGAAAGATGGTACATATTATTTATTTTTCCCCGCAAAAGATCACGATGGAATATTTCGCATTGGTGTAGCTACAAGTTCATCACCTGTGGGCCCTTTCACACCTCAATCAACACCAATCAAAAAAAGTTTTTCAATTGATCCTGCTGTATTCAAAGATGATGATGGATCTTACTATATGTATTTTGGTGGAATTTGGGGAGGTCAGTTACAACGTTGGAGAACCGGATCATTCAAAGCAGAAGGGAATGGCCCGCTTGTTCATTTACCAAACGATAATGAAAAAGCATTATGTGCAAAAGTTGCACGATTAACAAATGACTTGCTGGAATTTGCCGAAGATGTGAAAGATGTGATCATACTCGATGAAAATGACAAACCGCTGCTTGCCGGTGATATTGACAGAAGATTTTTTGAGGCATCATGGATCCATAAATATAAAGACAAATATTATTTTTCTTATTCTACCGGTGATACGCATTACTTGTGTTATGCAATTGGCGACAATCCGTACGGGCCATTCACTTATTCCGGAAGAATTTTAAATCCTGTTGTTGGCTGGACATCGCATCATTCAATTGTTGAGTTCAAGGGTAAATGGTATTTGTTTTATCATGATAGCAGTTTATCAAAAGGAGTAACTCATTTAAGATCCGTAAAAGTAACAGAGCTGCTACATGATGAAAGAGGAAAGATAAAAACCATTGATCCTTATAAATAAGACATTAATATATGAAGAGAATTTTCTTTTCGATCCTGTTAATAATTTCATTCGGCGTTTTTGCGCAGGATTACAAATCATTTCCGATGTGGGATCCTTCGTTGCCAATAGAAACAAGAGTAAATGATGTAGTAAGCCGCTTGACACTGGAAGAAAAAGTAAAGCAAATGCTCAATGCAACACCGGCAATACCACGATTGGGCATTCTTGCATACGATTGGTGGAATGAGACATTGCATGGCGTGGCAAGAACTCCGTTTAAAGTAACATCATATCCGCAAGCCATTGGTATGGCTGCTACATGGGACTCTGCTTCACTATTTCGCATGGCTGATTATTCAGCACTTGAAGGAAGAGCGATATATAACAGGGCAATTGAATTAGGAAGAACAAAAGAAAGATATTTAGGATTGACATATTGGACACCGAACATCAACATCTTTCGTGATCCTCGTTGGGGACGTGGCCAGGAAACATATGGTGAAGATCCTTTCCTGACAGCAATGATGGCTCGTGCATTTGTTCGGGGTTTGCAAGGTGATGATCCCAAATATTTAAAAGCTGCTGCATGTGCTAAACACTTTGCTGTGCATAGTGGCCCTGAACCATCACGACATGTTGATAATTTTAATCCTACTACTTATGATCTGTGGGATACATATCTACCGGCATTCAAAGAGTTGGTCGTAAATGCAAATGTGGCCGGTGTAATGTGTGCCTACAATGCTGTGAATACTCAACCTTGCTGTGCTAATGATCTTTTGATGAATGATATTTTGCGCAAGCAATGGAATTTTACAGGCTATGTTACCAGTGACTGCTGGGCAATCGATGACTTCTTTAAATATCATAAAACACACAAAGATTCTGTAACAGCTGCAGTGGATGGTGTTGTTCATGGTACCGATCTTGAATGTGGCACTTCGGTTTATTATACACTTTATAATGGAGTAAAAAACGGTTTGATAAAGGAAGAACAGCTTGATGTTTCATTGAGAAGATTATTTATGATCCGTTATCGTCTTGGTATGTTTGATCCGATCTCAATGGTAAAATATGCACAAACACCAGCATCTGCTTTAGAAGCGCCGGAACATAAGGCTCTTGCTTTAAAGATGGCACAGCAATCAATTGTATTATTAAAGAATGACAAGAACTTGTTGCCACTTAGTAAAAAAATTAAAAAGATAGCTGTGGTCGGTCCAAACGCTGATAACACTATTGCTGTTCTTGGAAATTACAATGGAGTGCCTTCGGAAATTGTTACTGCATTAAAAGGAATAAAAGATAAGCTCGGAAAAGATGTGGAAGTGGTATATGAAAAGGCATTGAATTTCACCAATGATACTTTATTGGCTTATTCAGATATAAGCAGGCAATATGCAATTGGAGAAGGCACACCTGGTTTCAGAGCTGAATATTATAATAACACGGAACTAAAAGGCGAACCGATCGTGCAAACAGAAAGCAATCTGGATCATTTCTGGCAGGAAGGTCAGGCAGTAGTTGGTGATATCAGGGCTAATAATTTTTCGGCACGTTATACTACTTATTACTCTTCAGACAAAGATGGTGAGATAACTTTTGAAATTGAAGGTGATGATGGTTATAAATTTTTTATCGATGATAAAGAGATATATAATTCATGGTTGCGTAACCGTTGGGGAGCAAGAACATACCGCCAAAAAATTACCAGGGGTAAACAATATAAAATAGTAGTTGAATATTGGCAGGGAGAAGGCAAAGCCAATATAAGATTGAGGGCCGGAAATTTTGAAAGATTCAATATGAATGCATTTCTGAACCGTATCAAAAATGTAGATGCAATTATTTATGTAGGGGGAATTTCCCCGCAACTGGAAGGCGAGGAAATGAGAGTTGATTTTCCTGGCTTTAAAGGCGGTGACAGAACTTCAATTCTTTTACCAGAAATACAAACCGATGCAATGAAGGCATTGAAATCAACCGGTAAGCCTGTTGTATTTGTAATGATGACCGGAAGTGCTATCGCTATTCCCTGGGAGAATGAAAATATTCCAGCGATCATCAATGCATGGTATGGAGGGCAAAGTGCCGGTACTGCAATTGCGGATGTTTTGTTTGGAGATTACAATCCAGCCGGGAGATTGCCTGTTACTTTTTATAAAAGTGACAACGATCTGCCAGGCTTTAGCGACTACTCTATGAATAACAGGACTTATCGCTATTTCAAAGGGGAAGCATTGTATCCTTTTGGCTATGGACTAAGTTATTCGACTTTTAAGTATGATCAATTAAAAATTCCTGCAACCATTGCAAAGGGTAAGAACATCACTGTTAGTGTTAGGGTGACCAATACAGGTAAGTTGGATGGCGAAGAAGTAGTTCAATTGTATTTGCAACATCAAAATCTAAAAGAGAAAGCGCCGATCCAGGCATTAAAAGGTTTTCAAAGAATTACATTAAATAAAGGCGAAAGCAAGATGATAAACTTTGAGTTAACACCAGAACAATTGTCATTAGTGAATGAGACCGGGTCATCATATCAGCCAACAGGAAAAACCTTAATAAGTGTTGGTGGTGGTCAACCGGGTGTAAAAAATAAAACAACAAGCAATGTTGTAAATTCAATCATTACTGTATTATAAAAAAGCGTATGAAAAAATTATTTGTTTTAGCCAGTTTGTTCAGTGTAAATATCCTTTCTGCACAAAACACAATTGTGTTGAATGCAGATAAAGGAAAAGATATCATTGATAAAAACATCTACGGGCATTTTGCAGAACATTTGGGTCATTGTATTTATGGTGGATTTTATATTGGCGACAGCAATAAAACTATTCCACATAAAGACGGCGTTCGGTTAGATGTGATCAATGCCTTGAAAAAATTAAAAGTGCCTGTGCTTCGCTGGCCGGGTGGATGTTTTGCTGATACATATCATTGGCAAGATGGTGTGGGCCCGAAGAAAGAAAGACCCTCGATGCTAAATGTATGGTGGGGAAATGTAAAAGAGGATAACAGCTTTGGGACAAATGAATTTTTGAATATGTGTGAGATACTCGGAGCTGAACCATACTTAAGTGGAAATGTAGGCAGCGGCACACCTCAGGAACTTTCAGATTGGATCAAATACACAACACATCCAAACAGCAGCAGCCCGATGACTGATTACAGGCAAAAAAACGGAAGACCAAATCCATGGAAAGTAAAATTCTGGGGATTAGGGAATGAAGCCTGGGGTTGCGGCGGTAATATGAAGGTTGAATATTATGCAAATATTTATCGTCAGTACGCAACATTCATGACCAACTGGAACAATAGTGACAAGTTATATCGTATTGCTTCCGGAGCTTCTGATGATGATTATCATTGGACAGAAGTATTGATGAAAGAATTACCTGCTGGGATGTATGATGCTCTCGGCTTACATCACTATTCAGTTATTAACTGGAGCAAAAAAGGCTCAGCCACTGCTTTTTCTGAAGAGGAATATTTCACAACCATGAAAAGAGCATTGCAAATGGAAGAACTCGTTACAAAGCACAGCGCCATCATGGATAAATATGATCCGCAAAAGAAAAAGCATTTAGCAGTTGATGAATGGGGCGGCTGGTATGATGTTGAACCCGGAACAAACGGTGCATTTCTGTTTCAGCAAAATACGATGAGAGATGCGGTATTGGCCGGAGCTACATTGAATATTTTCAATAATCATTGTGACAGGGTGAAGATGGCCAACCTTGCACAGATCATCAATGTATTGCAGGCTGTAATTCTAACCAAAGAAGAAAAGCTCGTCCTCACTCCTACTTACCATGTAATGGAAATGTATAACGTACACCAGGATGCAACAATGCTTCCAGTAGAAGTAACAAGTAACAAATACATTTTAGGTAAAGACACACTAACGTCTGTCTGGGCTTCTGCATCAAAAAATAAAAACGGAGCAACTCATATTTCATTGGTAAATGTAGATGCTAAACAACCACAATCTGTATCAATAAATATAAATGGTGCAAATTATAAAGCAGTTACCGGAAGAATTTTGACGTCTGATAAATTGCAGAACTATAACAGCTTTGAAAATCCAAATAAAATTGTTCCAACAGCTTTTAATGGCGCACAACTTAACGGCTCAAAACTAAACTTAAATATTCCGCCATATAGCGTGGTGGTACTTGAATTAAAATGAGAAACGTGAAAAAACTACTGGTATTGATTCCTGTTCTCGTAGCAAGCAACTTTTGTTTTGCTCAAGGAATAAAAACGAAAAAATCAAAATCGACTGTTAAGTTAAATATTGATAGTGTATTGACAATTTCATCAGGAAATCAAGCACTACTTACTTATCAATTCAAAACCGTTTATCCTCCTTCTCGAATTGATACAAATTATAAACGAAGCGGTTTTATTCATCCACTTAATACTCCGCATGGACAAGTATTGACAAGAATTCAACCACCCGATCATTATCATCACTATGGTATCTGGAATGCCTGGACACATACTTTCTTCGAAGGCGATACAGTTGATTTCTGGAATATAAAAGGGCACAAGGGCACCGTTCGCTTTGCAAAATTCACTTCACAAAAAAGTACAGACAAGTATGCAGAATTTACTGCTCTTCAAGAACATGTTGTGTTTAAAAAAGATGGCAGCGAAAAAGTTGCATTGAATGAATGGCAAACTGTACGAGTATATAACCCTGTAAAAAGCGATGGCGATTATTATATCGTTGATGTTACTTCAAAAATGAGTTGTGCTTCACAAAGCCCATTATTGATCGTCGCTTATCGATATGCCGGCTTCGGTTGGCGGGCTACTGAATATTGGGACAAGAATAATTCTGAAATGCTGACATCGGAAGGTAAAACAAGAGATAATACAGATAATACTAAAGGAAGATGGATAGTGGTTTATGGCTCACTACCAAATAATGAGGAAGGTGGAATTGTGATGTTATCACACCCAACTAACTACAATAGTCCTGAACCAATGAGAATATGGGACAAAAAACAAAATGGAGGACGCGGCGATGTCTTTGCCAGCTTCGCTCCTACAAAAGATAAGGATTGGTTATTGGAGCCTGGTAAAACATATACATTAAAATACAGGCTGATTGTATTCAATGGAAAGTTTGATGCTACGAAAGCAGAAAATGCCTGGAAAGCTTTCGTTAAAGAAGTAAAATAAGTTGAATAGAATTGTTGCCGTACAAGAGTGCGACGCAACAAAAGTTAAATAATATTCATTGGCTTGTTTAATAAATAAAAAATTAAAAACGAAAACTTCACATCATGAAAAAGAATAAAAATAATAAGTCTCCTTTAGAGAGCAAGGGTACTGTATCCCGTCGTGAGTTCCTGAGTAACACGATCAAAGCATCAGCATTATTGGCACTTCCATCAATTGTGCCTTCAAGTGTATTTGGAAGAAATGCACCAAGCAATCGCATCAATGTCGCAGCGATCGGTACTGGACGTATATCACGTATCCACGATATACCCGGAACATGGCAATACGATTATGCGCAAATAATGGCTGTTTGTGATCTCGACTCAAATCGAGCCGAAGAAGGAAAAAAATTAGTGAATGATTTTTACACCAAACGTGATGGCAAACCATTTGATGGTGTGAAATTGTACACTGATTATCGTGAGTTGCTGCAGAATAAGGATATTGATGCAGTGTTGATCAGTACTCCTGATCATACCCATGCAATGATCGGAGCTGCTGCTGCCCGTGCTAAAAAACATATTTATATGCAGAAGCCGGCATCGCTAACGATCGCTGAAGGAAGAACGATCGCCGATGTAGTTACAAAAAGTGGTGTGAAGTTCCAGATAGGAAGTCAGCAGCGGAGTAGTGAACAGTTTCGTTATGCGGCAGAGTTGGTTCGTAATGGCCGTATTGGCGAATTGAAAACTGTTTATGTTGGATTGCCTGGCGATCCTCCTGGTGGAAAAAAAGATGAAATGCCTGTTCCAAAAAATCTCAACTATGATATGTGGTTGGCATCAACTCCAGATGTTTATTATACAGTTGATCGGGTACATCCGCAGGTTGGTTATGATCGTCCGGGCTGGTTACGCTGCGAACAGTTTGGCGCTGGTATGATCACAGGCTGGGGGGCACATCATATCGATAGTGCACATTGGGGAATGGGAATGGAACGCAGCGGTCCTGTTGAGATATGGTGTGATAAAGTTGAGTTTGCGACTGGTGGATTGTGGGATGTGCATGGCATATTTAAAACCGGTGCAAAGTATGCAAACGGTGTTACAATGATCGTCAGCAATGAATTTCCAAATGGAATAAGGTTCGAAGGCAGTAAAGGTTGGATATTTGTTTCAAGAGGTGATTATAATGTTACAGGAAGCGATCCAACAAAGCCAGGTGAAAGAGCAAAAAAAATAGATGCCAGCGATCCTAATATGCTTACATCAGTTATTGGTCCAAATGAATTTCATTTTACAGTGAGCAAGGAACATCATGGTAACTGGCTCGAAGCAATAAGAGATAACAAAGCGACGATCGCACCTGTAGAAGAAGCGCATCGTGCATGCTCAGCTTGTTTACTGCATCATATTTCAATGAAGCTGAAAAGAAAATTGCATTGGGATCCAAAAACAGAAAAATTCAAAAACGATAATGAGGCGAATGCAATGTTGAGCCGCAAGCAAAGAAAGGGATATGAGACTAGTGCAGCATAAGTTTTTTTTATGTAGCCAACTTTTGTAATTCTATTGATCGTCCTTTGCGTCGCACACCTGTGCTGTTAGTTCTTTATTCAGCTTTTTGAACCACGGAGACACAATGACACAAAGAAACACAGAGGTTTTGTAAATCACGGTGCCTCTGTGCCTCAATGGTTCAATTAAACATATTTCTTATGTATAAAATCAAATGGATCAAATTTCAATTTCTCTTTGTGCTAGCAATAGTAATGATGAGTTGTCAATCAGACACTAAAACTAGCGAGGAAGAAAGCACAGCGAATAACAAAGCAGTAAAACTGATCACACTCGATCCCGGGCATTTTCATGCTGCACTTGTGCAAAAAACAATGTATAATGATGTTGACTCAGCCGTATATGTTTATGCTCCGGAAGGAAATGACCTGAAATTACATTTAGACAGGATCAATAGTTATAATTCAAGAGCTGAATCAGCAACAAAATGGAAAGAAGAAGTTTATACAGGCAATGATTTTTTTGAAAAGCTGATCGCTGAAAAAAAGGGAAATGTGATCGTACTGTCAGGGAACAATCAGAAAAAGACCGACTATATTTTACAATCGCTTCAAAACGGCTTCAATGTATTTGCTGATAAACCAATGGTAATAGACAACAAGGGATTTGAGAATCTCAAAACAGCGTTTGATGTAGCGGCAAAAAACAATGTCTTACTATACGATATAATGACAGAACGATTTGAGATCAATACGATCCTTCAGCGTGAGCTTTCGATGATCCCTGAGATCTTTGGCGAACAGGAGAAAGGCACAGTAGATAACCCTGCGATCACTAAAGAAAGTGTGCATCATTTTTACAAATATGTTTCAGGCAGTGTTTTAACAAGACCTGCATGGTTTATGGATGTATCACAACAGGGTGAAGGTATTGTTGATGTAATGACACATCTTGTTGACCTTGTTCAATGGGAATGTTTTCCCGGGCAAACAATAGATTATACAAAAGACATTGCGATTGACAAAGCAAGAAGGTGGACTACCAATATGAGTCTTTCGGAATTTAAAGCGATCACAAAACTAGACAGCTTTCCCTCCTATTTTTCCAATAACATTGTTAGTGATTCATTGCTGCAAGTGTATTGTAATGGCGAGATCAATTATCAATTAAAAGGAGTTCATGCAAAAACATCGGTGATCTGGAATTATAAAGCACCAGAAGGAACAGGCGATACACATTACTCCATCATGCGCGGCACAAAAGCAAATTTGGTAATAAGACAAGGCAAAGAAGAAAATTACAAAGCCGTATTATATATTGAGCCCATAAAAAACGATGCAGTTTTTCAAAAGATCTTAGAGCAGCAGTTTTCAAAAATAAGTGCAAAATTCCCCGGCGTTGAATTATACAAGATTGCTAAAGGATGGAGTATTAAATTGCCTGAGAAGTTAGTAGAAGGACATGAATCACATTTCGCAAGAGTTACTGATAATTTCCTAGAGTATCTGAAAAATAAAAATATGCCTGTATGGGAAGTACCAAACATGCTGGCAAAATATTACACTACAACTAAAGCACTGGAAATTGCTTTAAAGAAAAAATGATGAAACACACGATTGCTCTGTTTTTGCTCGCATTCACTGTGAATGCTTACGCACAATATCCAAGAGTGGATATTCCCGGTTCTGAAGTAAGAAAGATAACTTCTTCCATAGTTGCCGGGCAAGAGTATGAGTTACAAATATTATTACCTGGCGGCCATAAAAACAGCAATAAAAAATTTCCGGTAATATACCTGATGGATTCACAATGGGATTTTCCATTGTTAAAATGTCTGTATGGGGAACACTATTTTGATGGCTTTATTCCTGAACTGATCGTTGTTGGCGTTACATGGGGCGGGGTCAATCCCAATCCTGATAGTTTGAGAGCAAGAGATTATACGCCGACCAAAGAAGCAAGATTACCACAAAGTGGCGGTGCCGATAATTTTCTTTCATTCATGAAGAATGAATTGTTTCCATTCATTGAATCAAATTACAAAGCAGATAACAATAACCGAACATTAATGGGCTGCTCACTCGGAGGACTATTTACTTTATATACATTATTTACTCAACCGGAATTATTCACGGGTTATGCAGCAGCAAGTCCAGCTGTTGGTTGGAACAGAGAAGTTCTTTATAAATATGAAAAGGAATTTGCTGAAAAGAAATCAGCAAAACCACTTAGAGTTTACATGACGATCGGTGATGTAGAAAGAAGCAGATCAACATATGAAAGATTTGCTGCACAGATGACAAGCAGGAATTATACATCTGTAAACCTCCAGTCAAAAATATTGGAGAATACTGGTCATTCAGGAACTAAAAGTGAAACATTTGGCAGAGGCATGCAATATGTTTTCGAAAAGCCAAAGCTGAATCTTGATGCAACAGTATTAAATAAATATGTTGGTTCTTACAAAACACCTAATGGTAATAACATTGATATTAAGAATGAAGATGGCAAACTTGCTTTATACTTTTCTCCCACCAATAAATATGTATTATACACAGCAAGTGAAACTGGTTTTTATTCCTCATCAGAGTTCTTCAATCTTGAATTTAAGAATGAAGGCGGAAAACCAACCGGGTTTCAGTTAAACAGGTATAACAATTCGCAGTTCATGACAAAAACGAATTAGGATGAAAAAAATATTCTTGCTTCTCTTTATCATTATTTCTCTAACGACAGTTGGACAAAAGAATGATTCATTATTGTCAGGAGTTTATTACTGGAATAAACTAGAGACTGTAAAAGAAGATACAAGAATAAGAAGACAAGTCCTCGAAGGAAAAACATTTGCACTTAGTTATTTTGAGATCCATACTTCGACAGTGGAACCAGGTAAAGCTTCTCACCTACCCCATGTTCATGATGACCAGGAAGAGTTGATGATCGTAAAAGAAGGTCAAGTAAAGATCACTATTGCTGGAAAAAGTAAAATACTTGGCCCGGGAAGTATTGCATTCGCCATGCCCGGCGATGAACATGGAATAGAAAATGCCGGAAACACTCAAGCCACTTATTATATTTTGAAGTACAAAGGGAAACTACCAAACATTGAACGTGGTAAACAAGCAGGCGGTTCCTTTATGCTTGATTGGAATGAATTGAAAACAAACAACACAGGTAAAGGATATCGAAGAGATTTTTTTAACAGGGCAACATCACAATTAAAACAATTCGAAATGCACACAACTGCATTAAATGCAGATTCTGTAAGTCATGCTCCACATACACATGTGCAGGAAGAAATCATTTTGATACTAAGAGGAAATGTTGAAATGTATATCGATGGAAAATTGCACAAGGGGGCAGCAGGTGATCTATATTTTATTTCAGCTAATGTTCCTCATGCTTTAAAGAATATCGGCAAAGAACAATGTGAGTATTTTGCTTTTCAATGGAGGGATTAATAAAAAAATTGCTTGCATGAAAAAGATAACACTACTCGCCGGCTTATTGTTTTGCTTAACATCATTAATTGCCCAACAAAAAACAGGAATGTTTGATGGGAATGAAGATGTTGGCAATCCTGTAAAAAAAGGATCTGCAACATATAATGCCGAAACACAGGAATACTTGATGAGTTGTGGTGGAAAAAATATGTGGGCAAATGATGACCAGTTTCGTTTTCTCTGGAAAAAGATCAAAGGTGATTTTATGATCAGTGCTACTGTTCGCTTTAGTGGAAAAGGAACAGACCCTCATCGTAAGATCGGCATCATTGCTAGAAATGGATTGACCGCTAACTCACCTTATGCAGATGCCTGTGTACATGGCGATGGATTAACCGCGTTACAATCGAGACATGCAGATACTGCACAGACTGTACAGATCGTGTCTCAAACCGTTGGGGCTGTTAATATCGAACTGCAACGCATAGGAAATACATTTACTTTTTCAGCGGCTACTTCAGGTGAAAATTATAAAACCTCTTCCAAAGAACTTGTGCTAAATGAAGAAGTATATGCAGGTCTCTTTATCTGTTCACATAATGAAAATGTAGTTGAGCAGGCTGTATTCAGCAATGTTCGTGTCATCATTCCTCCTGCGAAAGATTTCAGGCCTTATCGTGATTATATCGGAAGTCATTTAGAAGTAATGGATGTACAAACTGGTCATCGGAAAATATTATACAGTGTGCCTAATTCCATACAGGCGCCGAATTGGACAACCGATGGCAAACATCTTATTTATAACTCTGAAGGGTTATTATATAAATTCAACCTGCAAAGCAATACTCCTGAAAAGCTAAACACAGGTTTTGCAAGCCAAAATAATAATGATCATGTCATTTCATTCGATGGAAAGCAAATGGCAATAAGCCATCATGTTGGAGAAAAAAGAATTTCAACTTTGTTTACTTTGCCAATCACTGGTTCTGATAAGCCTATACAGATCACTTCTGCTGACTCCGGACATTCCTATTTGCATAGTTGGTCAACCGATGGAAAGAAATTAATTTTTACAGGACAGCGAAAAGGTCAATATGATATTTGGGGAATTGATATCAATACAAAGAAAGAATATCAATTAACCAACACGCCTACGTTAGATGATTCACCAGAATACAGTCCCGACGGCAAATGGATCTATTTTAATTCAGTTCGCACAGGTACCATGAAATTATGGAGAATGAAACCTGATGGTAGCAACCAGGAACAGGTAACCTTTGACGAGTATAACGACTGGTTCCCGCACTTTTCACCAGATGGCAAATGGATCGTTTTTCTTTCTTATCCAAAAGAGATAAATCCATCAGATCATCCCTGGTATCAAAAAATATATTTACGACTGATGCCAGCAAGTGGAGGTATACCAAAAAATATAGCTTACGTATATGGCGGACAGGGAACGATCAATGTCCCTTCATGGTCTCCGGATAGTAAAAGAATTGCATTTGTTAGCAACACACAACTGAAATAATAATGAAACCCGGTTTAAAAATATTTCTCGTTATTGTCTTTTTTGCTCCACAATTTGTTTCAGCACAAATAAAACTCCCACGACTTGTTCGGGATAGCATGATCCTGCAAAGAGATGCCAAAATAAATATTTGGGGTTGGGCTTCGAAGAATGAAAAGATAAATATCAAATTCAACAGCAAGAATTATAAAGCAACAACTGGTAGCGATGGTAAATGGTTAATACAATTACCGCCAATGAAAGCCGGTGGCCCTTATACAATGGATATTGCGGGAAGCAATAAGATATCGCTGAAAGAAATTCTTATTGGTGATGTTTGGATCTGCAGTGGACAATCGAACATGGTGCATCAAATGAATATCCATGATGTTACTTATGCAAAAGATATTGCAGAAGCGAACAATCCGCAGATAAGACATTTCTGGATCCCTACACTTACAAATTTGCAGGGCCCGCAAGATGATCTGCCAACTGGTTATTGGAAATCTGCTATCGGTAATGATGTAAGACCGTTTTCAGCTGTCGCTTATTTTTTTGCAAAAAAACTTTATGAAAAATATCATGTGCCGATCGGTTTGATCAATGCAAGTGTTGGTGGCACTTCTATTGAAGCATGGACAAGTGAGGAGGGATTAAAAGATTTTTCTGAAATGCAAACAACTATTCAAAAAAACAAAGACACTGCATATATAAATGGACTCGCAAGAAATGCATTTCCTTCTGCTAACTCAAACAGAAATACACAAGTATCAGACAAAGGAATGGCGGGTCAAATAAAATGGTACGAGACTGCTTATGTTCCAAAGGAATGGCGGCCAATAAATATTCCCGGCTATTGGGAAGACCAGGGTATTAAAGATTTAAATGGTGTTGTCTGGTACAGAAAAGAAATTGATATACCAGCAACCATGACAGGTCAACCTGCTAGAGTTTTTCTTGGAAGAATTGTTGATGCTGATGTATTATATATAAATGGTAAACAGGTCGGCAACACTACCTATATGTACCCGCAAAGAAGATATAATGTAGCTGCAGATGTGTTGAAAGCTGGTAAGAATATTTTTGTTGTTAAGGTTACAAATAATGGCGGTAAGGGAGGGTTTGTTCCCGATAAACCTTATTGCATATTTGCCGGCAATGATACAATTGATCTTAAAGGTACATGGCAATATAGAGTCGGCGAAGTTTATCAGCCACGTACCGGTGGTTTCGGGAGCGGACCTATCAATGCACAAAATCAACCCACAGCTTTATACAATGCAATGATCGCTCCATTGATAAATTATTCTGTTAAAGGGTTTCTTTGGTACCAGGGGGAAGCGAATACAAGCCGTGCAGAAGAATATGCAAAATTGCAACCAGCACAAATAATAGATTGGCGTAACAAATGGAAACAACCTGGTACACCTTTTTTTTATGCTCAACTTCCAGGATTTATGGATTATAATTATCTCCCTTCGGAAAGTCAATGGGCAATGCTGCGAGAATCTCAGTTAAAGTCTTTATCTGTTCCCAATACTGCCATGGCAGTTACTATTGATCTTGGTGAATGGAATGATATTCATCCCGACAATAAAAAAGATGTTGGTGAAAGGTTAGCGTTGGCTGCTTTAAAATTTTCGTACAATGAGAATATTGTTTACTCAGGCCCCACCTATCAATCAGCAATAATAGATAATGGTAAGATCATGATCAGCTTTACAAACACCGGCAGCGGATTGTTGGCAAATGATGGGGAGGATTTAGGCGAGTTCGCTATCGCTGGTGCAGATAAAAAGTTTGTTTGGGCAAAAGCAAAGATTGAAGGAGATAAAGTTGTTGTTTGGAATGAGTCAATTACAGATCCAATGTACGTACGTTATGCGTGGGCAGATAATCCCGTGAATCCAAATTTATATAATAAAGAAGGATTACCAGCTTCGCCATTTAGAACAGATCAATAATTATACTTAAAATGATCTAATGAAAAAACTTCTCACTTTTTTATTCATTTCATACACTACCTATGCTGCAACTGCGCAAGGGTCAAAAATTGACAGTAGTAAGTATTTAAAACTTACAACATTTACCAGTCAGCAGGATCATGATAACATGAAGCAGCAGTTGGGTATAAAAAAATTAAGACCAGGCCCAAGTGGTAATGAGTCTGCTCCCAATCCTGCTAATTATGATGAATCAATTGCCAATCCATGTCCACAATTACCGGATGTGCTAACAACAAAAAAAGGTAATAAAGTAACAACAGCAGATGCCTGGTGGAATCAACGCCGGCCTGAATTGATAGAAGATTTAGAAAAAGAAGTTTATGGTCGTCTTCCAAAAAATATTCCGAAAGTAACATGGATAGTAAAGGTGATCGACAGGGAATTTGTTAATCGTATTCCCGTAATTGCTAAAATGCTCGTAGGGCATGTTGATAACAGTGAATATCCGTTGATCAATGTTGATATTAATATGATGCTGGTGGTACCTGCAAATGTGAAAGGCCCGGTTCCGGTGTTAATGATGTTTAGTGGCCGTCCCTCCTTCCCCGCTCCTGCACAACCTTCTCCTGATGAAATGGATAAAATTAATACAGCCTTCAAAGATCTGATGATAAAAAATGATCCGACTTTGAAAACAATTTTTGAAAAATATCCAGCGTATCAACCAATAACAAGACTCCCTGCTCCTAATTTTTTTGCGCCTGCAAAGCCTGACGAGGAACTTACTCCCCAGGAAAGATTATTAGCTGCAGGCTGGGGTTATGTAACACTTGAAACGAATAGCATACAAGCTGATAATGGCGCCGGACTCACAAGAGGAATTATTGGTTTAGTAAATAAAGGACAACCACGTAAACCAGATGAGTGGGGTTCATTAAGAGCATGGGCTTGGGGAGCAGCAAGAGGATTAGATTATTTAGAATCAGATACATTAGTAAATGCAAAACAAGTAGGCATAGAAGGAGTATCACGTTATGGAAAAGCTGCATTGGTTACACTTGCATTTGAACCACGTTTTGCAGTTGGATTAATAGGTTCTTCAGGTAAAGGAGGTGCAACACTTCATCGTCGTGTATTTGGAGAAGCAGTGGAAAGCCTTACAGGTAGTGGTGAGTATCATTGGATGGCTGGTAATTATTTGAAATACGGAACAGAGGAATCATCGTTTGGGAAAAAAACTGGTTGTGATCTGCCTGTTGATTCACATGAATTGATTGCTCTTTGTGCACCACGTCTTGTATTTGTTAGCTATGGAATTCCTGCAAAAGGAGATGCAAAATGGCTTGATCAGCAAGGTAGCTGGATGGCTACGGTTGCAGCCGGATTGGCATTTAAATTATTAGGTGTAAAAGATCTTGGTATATCAAATGATTATATGAAAGAAGCCATGCCACCAATGCTGACTGATATGCTTAATGGTGAATTAGCATGGCGGCAACATGATGGTGGACATACCGATGCTCCCAACTTTAAATTCTTTATTCCATGGGCAAATAAGTTTTTAAAATATGAAAGATCACAGTTTTAAAATAATATCCTTTTTAGCGGTATGGATATTTGTTTCAACAATTGCAACGGCGCAAACTGCGCTAAAGGATGTTTACAAAGATGCATTTCTAATTGGTACTGCCGTTAATCCGGGAATAACATCAGGAAGAGATAAATCAACCCAGGATATTGTGGTAAAACATTTCAACTCGATAACAGTTGAAAATGTAATGAAGGCTGCTTTGATCAATCCTGAACCTGGTGTTTACAACTTTGGCCCTGCTGATGAATTTGTCGCATTTGGTGAAAAAAATAAAATGTTCATAATTGGTCACACGTTGGTTTGGCATAATCAATGTCCTCCATGGTTCTTCACCAATGCCTCCGGGAAGCCCAATACCAAGGAGGAACAAATAGAACGTTTAAGAAGTCATACAGAAGCTGTAGCCGGGAGATATGCAGGTCGTGTACATGCATGGGATGTCGTTAATGAAGTGATCGGAGAAGACGGCAACTATCGTCCCACCTCATGGGTAAATGCTTTTGGCAATGGTGATACACTTGTTAAGTATGCATTCATGTTTGCTGCTAAATATGCTCCAAACACAGAACTATACTACAATGATTTTAATGAGTGGCGGCCTGCAAAAAGAGATGGTATTGTCCGTATGGTGAAGATGCTGCAGAAAGAAGGTATACGCATTGATGGTATCGGTATGCAATGCCATTGGGGATTAAATTATCCAAAGAACAAATACATAGAAGATGCAATAGATTCTTTTGCCGCATGTGGAGTGAAAGTAATGATCACTGAACTGGATGTTGATGTACTTCCATTAACAAAAGAAGGGCAGATCATAGGTCAAAGCATGTCTGAAAGACAATTTCAACTGGAAGAGTTTAAAGAGTTCTTTGATCCTTACCAAAAAGGATTACCAGATAGTATGCAAACCCTGCTGGCAAAGAGGTATGAAGAATTATTTAGAATTTTTTATAACAAAAGAAACAAAATAGATAGAGTGACCCTTTGGGGTGTGCATGATGGCATGAGCTGGAAGAATGGTTATCCAATACCCAACAGGACAAATTATCCCTTATTATGGAACCGGCAGCTGCAACCTAAACCGGCATTAAATGCAGTATTGAATATTCCTTTAAAACAATTTTAGTGAAGTACCATTACTGAAAGATGATTAAGATTTTTTTATTAGGCATTTCATTGATTTTATATCAAAGCTCAATGACGCAGGCAAATAATCCTGTAATTTTTGCTGATGTACCTGACTTGTCAATGATCCGTGTGGGTGACACTTATTATATGAGCAGCACTACTATGCACATGAGTCCCGGTGTACCTATCATGAAATCGAAAGACCTTGTTAACTGGAAACTGGTTAGCTATTGTTACGACACTTTAGTTAGCAATGACGAAATGAATCTTGATAACGGAAGATCTACTTATGGGAAAGGCTCGTGGGCCAGCAGTATCCGCTATCATAATGGAATTTATTATGTTACCACGTTTGCTTCAACAAGTGGTAAAACACATATTTATACATCAAAAAATATTGAAAAAGGTCCATGGAAAGCTATTTCTTTCCGCCCCAGCCTGCATGATCATTCTTTATTTTTTGATGATGATGGAAAAGTGTACATGCTTTATGGTAACCGAAGGTTAACTCTTGTTGAGTTGAAAGAAGATCTTTCCGGTATAAAAGAAGGCGGCGTTAACCAGGTAGTAGTTGAAAATTCCACACAGCCTACAATGAGTATTGGCAACAGCGGTTTGGGTGAAGGCTCGCAACTTTTTAAAGTAAATGGTAAATATTATTTATTCAATATTACATGGCCCAGTGGTAATATGCGTACTGTTGTCATTCATCGTGCCGAGAAAATTACCGGCCCTTACGAGGGAAGAATTGCTCTGCAAGATCTCGGAGTGGCACAAGGCGGATTAATTGATATGCCCGATGGCTCCTGGTATTCTTATCTCTTCCGTGATTATGGCGCTGTAGGTCGTATCCCCTATCTCGTTCCGGTTAAATGGGAAGATGGATGGCCGGTACCTGGAGTGAATGGAAAAGTACCTGAAACATTAAATCTTCCTGCAAGCAAAGGAGTGATCCCTGGTATTGTTGCTTCAGATGAATTCAACCGTAAAAGTGGCGAACCTGCATTACCCTTGGTTTGGCAGTGGAATCATAATCCGGATAACAGATATTGGTCGCTGACAGCAAGAAAGGGCTATCTCCGTATTACCAATAGTAGAATCGACACATCGATATTACTGGCAAAAAATATGTTGACACAAAGAACGATCGGTCCTGTATGCACTGGAAGCACATCGATCGACATATCAAATTTGAAAGATGGTGACTTTGCCGGCTTGTGTCTTTTACAAAAAAATTATGGTGTAGTGGGTGTAAAGATCAATGGTAACGATAAATACATTGTGATGATCAATGCTACAGGCGGCAAACCAGTGGAAGTTGCACAAATATTGCTGAATCAAAAAACAGTTTATTTTAAAGCTGAATGTGATTTCACTGATAAAAAAGATGTAGCTGATTTCTTTTATAGCTTTGATGGCAAATCATGGGTGCCAATTGGCACACAACTTAAAATGGCCTATACTTTACCGCATTTTATGGGCTATCGGTTTGGTTTATTTAACTATGCCACCAAAAATGCAGGCGGGCAAGCAGATTTTGATTTCTTTCGAATAACAGATTCAATTACCAAAAGGATGAATTGATAAAACCCATTAACACAAATAAAAATCCCAATAAAGAAATAATTATGAAGAAGTCACTTGTGTTTATTGCCTTACTTTCATCGCTGCTCAGTCATTCGCAATCCAACCAACCCTGGAATGGAAAGAAATGCGCTGTAGTGATCACTTATGACGACGCCATTGACCAGCATCTGGATAATGCGGTTCCTGTTCTTGATTCATTGGGGTTGAAAGCGACGTTTTATTTAACCGCTTTTTCCAATTCAATGCAAACACGTCTGAATGATTGGAAAAAACTCGCAACTAAAGGACATGAATTGGGCAATCATACTTTATATCATCCCTGTATTGGCGGTAAAGGAAGAGAATGGGTGAAATCGGAATATGATATGAATAATTATACAGTAAAAAGAATGGTTGATGAAACGAGGATGACAAACTTGTTTCTGCAAGCATTGGATGGAAAAACAAAACGAACTTTTGCATTTACCTGTGGCGATATGAAGATCGGAGATTCCAGTTTTATAAATGGAATGAAAAATGATTTTGTGGCTGCCAGAGCCGTACGTAATGAAATGCATAAAATAAATGAGATCGATCTGTTTAACGTGGACTGTTACATGGTCAACAATCACAGCTTTGGGCAAATGAAAGAATGGGTAGATAAAGCGATGCAAACAAATTCGCTACTCGTTATACTATTTCATGGTGTTGGTGGAGGTAATGCATTGGATGTTTCATTACCTGCTCACCGTGAATTTTTGAAATATATTAAACAGAATGAAAAAGACATTTGGGTAGCCCCAATGCTTGACGTAGCAGAATATATAAAGAAATGACAACCTATCATATGAAGAAATCAGATATTATTACAATAAACAAGTTGTAATTAATTTATGAAACAAGTTTTTCTATTCATTTCCTTTGTAGTATCGGGTGTTTGCTATTCTCAAAAGAATACAAGTCTTAAATTATGGTACGATCAGCCATCAGGAACAACATGGGAAAATGCATTACCTATTGGCAATGGCAGATTAGGCGCTATGGTTTATGGAAATGTAGATACGGAGATCATCCAATTAAATGAACATACTTTATGGAGTGGTAGTCCGAATCGAAACGACAATCCGTTGGCTTTAGATTCTTTGTCAGAAATACGAAAGCTAATTTTTGATGGCCAGCAAAAAGAAGCAGAGCGGATGGCAAACCGGGTAATTCTAAGTAAAAGATCACACGGCCAAATGTTTGAACCGGCAGGAGATCTTCATCTGTCTTTTTATGGTCATGAAAACTTTACCAATTATTATCGTGAATTAGATATTGAAAAGGCGGTTGCAAAAACTTCTTATAAGGTTGCCGGTGTCACTTACACAAGAGAGATCCTAGCTTCTTTCCCTGATCGGGTCATAGTAATACATTTGACAGCAAGCAAACCAAATAGCATTTCTTTCACAGCTTTTTACTCAACACCACTACCCAATGTTGAAATTAAAGCAACAGGTTCCGGACAACTGGCATTTTCTGGAACAACGATTGATCATGAAGGAATAAAAGGAATGATCAAGTATAAAGGTATTGTTCAAATAAAAAAACAAAACGGTTCATTATCTCGTACTGATACTTCTATTGTTGTGAAAAATGCTGATGAAGCAACGATCTATATTTCGATTGCGACCAATTTTAATAATTACCATGACATAAATGCAAATGAAAATGAAAGAGCAGCTTCTTATTTGAACAAAGCAACTCCAAAATCCTTTGCAAATATTTTAAAAGCACATGTAGCAGCTTATCAAAAATATTTTAACAGGGTTAAGCTTGATCTTGGGACGACTGAAGCTTCCAGTCTTCCAACCAATGAGCGGTTAAAAAATTTTAATTCTGTAAACGATCCGCAATTTGTTGCGCTATATTATCAGTTCGGTCGTTATCTATTAATATCCTCTTCGCAGCCCGGAGGTCAGCCGGCAAACCTGCAAGGTATTTGGAATAATAAAGTGAAACCACCATGGGATAGCAAGTACACGATCAATATAAATGCAGAAATGAATTACTGGCCTGCAGAAAAAACAAATCTTTCCGAATTACATGAACCATTTCTTCAGATGGTAAAAGAAATGGCTGTAACTGGCCAACAAACAGCGAAAGATATGTATGGTGCACGAGGTTGGATGGCACATCACAATACTGATATATGGAGAGCAACAGGTGCTGTTGACGGCGCATTCTGGGGAGCATGGATCAATGGCGGTGGATGGACAAGCCAGCATCTTTGGGAACATTATTTATATACTGGTGATAAAACATTTTTAACATCGGTCTATTCCGTATTGAAAGGCGCTGCTACTTTTTATGTTGATTTTCTTATTGAACATCCTACGCGACATTGGCTGGTGATAAATCCGGATATGTCTCCGGAAAATGCACCAAAAGCACACCAGGGTTCTTCACTTGATGCAGGAACAACAATGAGCAATCAAATTATTTTTGATGTATTCAGTTCAACGATCAGGGCAGCAGAAATTTTAAATAAAGACAAAGCTTTTGTTGATACATTAAAGCAAATGCGTAAACGTTTACCACCAATGCAAATCGGTCAACATGGTCAATTACAAGAATGGTTGGATGATGTGGATGACCCAACTGATGATCATCGTCATATATCACATTTGTATGGTTTATTTCCGTCCAACCAAATTTCGCCTTTTCGTACGCCGCAATTATATAGCGCTGCAAAGAACACTCTTATTCAGCGAACTGATGTATCAACCGGCTGGAGCATGGGCTGGAAAGTAAATTGGTGGGCAAAAATGCTGGATGGAAATCATGCTAATAAACTCATACAAAATCAGCTTACACCAGTGGATGCACGTACAAGAAGCGGTGGCACATATAATAATCTTTTTGATGCTCATCCCCCATTCCAGATCGATGGCAACTTTGGTTGCACCTCTGGCATTACAGAAATGCTCATGCAAAGTGCTGATGGCACAATTCATCTGCTACCTGCTCTTCCGGATATTTGGATGACGGGCGGATATATTAGCGGTTTAAAAGCAAGAGGTGGATTTGAGATCATCAATATGCAATGGAAAGATGGGAAACTGCTTAAAGCTGTTATTAAATCAACGTTAGGGGGGAATCTTAGGTTGCGAACTCCAAATGAAATGAAATTAAGTAATGGAACAGCGTTAAAAAAAGCAATTGGAGAAAACAAAAACCCATTCTATTATGTTGAAGAAATATCAGCGCCTATAATATCACCACAGGCGACGATTACAATGCCTGCACTGAAAGAAAGTTTTATGTATGATATACCTACTCAGCGTGGACAGGTATATACAATTATTTCAAAGTAGAATTTGATGATGAAAAAAATATTGAAAATAAAGCCTAGCATGAAATTGTACAACAGTGTTAAGGTGTTCATAACAATAATTCTTTTTTTTGACTTGTTGCATTCTAATGCGCAGACAACATCCATTCCACGGCTTACAAAGAATGGATCGCATGTTCAGCTGATCGTAGATAATAAACCGTTCCTAGTCCTGGGAGGTGAATTAGGCAATTCAAGTGCATCAAGTAACGGATACATGCGATCAATCTGGCCCAAGTTGCAACAGATGAATCTTAATACAGTGATCGCACCAGTTTATTGGGAATTGATGGAACCCACCGAAGGGAAATTTGATTTTACCCTGGTTGATAGCTTAATTAAAAATGCCCGTCTTTTCAATATGAAGCTTGTGATCTTATGGTTCGGTGCATGGAAGAATAGTATGTCTTGTTATGCGCCGGCTTGGGTTAAAACAAATACAACAAGATTTCCAAGGATACTTGATAAAATCAGCAGCCCACATGAAATAATAACTCCATTTAACAAAAATAATCTTGAAGCAGATAAGAAGGCATTTGTAAGATTAATGCAATACATAAAAGAAACGGATAGCAAAGAACAAACTGTTATTACGGTACAAGTGGAGAATGAAATAGGAATGTTGCCGGATGCAAGAACTTATGATGAAGCTGCAAATCTTGCATTCAATAAATCTGTTCCGGAACAACTATTTAATTATCTAAAGAAAAATAAAAGCAGTCTTCTTCCCGAGATCAAATCAATTTGGGAGGCGAATGGATCTAAAACTTCTGGCAATTGGGAAGAAGTATTTGGAAAAAGTCTTGCAACAGATGAAATATTCATGGCTTGGTATTATGCAGTTTTTGCAAATGAACTAACAATTGCAGGAAAAGCAGTTTATAATTTACCAATGTTTGTAAACGCTGCATTAAATCGTCCCGGCCGCAAACCCGGTGAATATCCAAGTGCGGGTCCATTGCCGCATGTTATGGATATTTGGAAAGCAGCTGCGCCTTCTATTGATTTTTTAGCTCCTGATTTTTATAATCCCGATTTTAAGCACTGGTGTGATCTGTATACAAGAGCAGGTGATCCTTTGTTCATTCCTGAGCATCGTTTTGAAAAAGGCATTGATGCAAAAGCTTTCTTTGCATTTGGAAATTATAATTGCTTAGCTTTTTCTCCTTTCTCTATCGAATCAACAAATGAACCAGACAAAGAACCGATAGGTAAAACATATAGCATTTTAAATCAGCTAACACCTTTAATTGCAAAATACCAGCAAGCAGGTGCAGTCAAAGGATTCTTAATTGAAAAAGATTCTATTCAAAAAGACATTGCTATAGGCGATTATCATTTTACTGTTCATCATGAATATAAAATGGGATGGTCACCAGGATCAAAAGAAAGTGTATGGCCATTGGCCGGCGGATTGATCATCGCTGTTGCGCCAGGTGAATTTTATGTAGCCGGTACCGGTTTTGTAATGACATTTATTCCGAAAGTGAAAAATAAAAAAGCAGGTTTTATCAGTGTTGATGAAGGAATATTTGAGAATGGTGTATGGAAACCGGGACGTAGGATGAATGGTGACCAGGATCACCAGGGAAGACATGTAAGAATACCAGCGAATGATCATAGTATTCAGCATGTAAAGCTTTATACTTATTAAAACATACAACATGGAACAACATAACAAATCAAGAAGAAAGTTTCTATACGACCTTGGTCTTGCAGGTTTAAGTGTTCCGCTTATTTCATCAGGCATTCAATGTACAGATGATAAAGAATCAAATCCTGAAACGATGAATGAAAAAAATAGAAAAGCAGGTAAACTAGGTATTGCCTTAGTTGGCCTTGGTAATTATGCAGGTGGCCAATTAGCTCCTGCCCTTTTGCAAACCGCGAATTGTTATTTAGCAGGGATCGTTACAGGTTCGCCTTCTAAAATTCCTGTATGGAAAGAGAAATATAATATCCCTGATAAAAATATTTACAATTATGAAAACTTTGATAGCATCAAAGACAATCCTGATATAGACATCGTGTATGTTGTATTGCCTAACTCCATGCATGCTGAATATACCATTCGTGCTGCTAAAACAGGTAAACATGTTATTTGCGAAAAACCAATGGCATTGACCGTTGAAGATTGTGATAAGATGATGGCCGCATGCAAACAAGCTGGCAAATCTTTATCCATCGGTTATCGCTTGCATTTTGAACCATACAATCTTGAAATGGTACGATTGGGAACAGAAAAAGTTTATGGTGACATAAAAAAGATAAGAGCAGGTTTTGGTTTTCTTATTGGCGATCCAACCCAATGGCGTTTAAAAAAAGCGATGGCCGGTGGCGGGCCAATGCAGGATCTTGGTATTTACTGTGTCCAGGGAATTTGTTACACAACAGGTCTTGAACCAATCGCTGTAACTGCACAGGAAGGCCCAAAAACAATTGCAGATACGTTCAGTGAAGTTGAGCAATCACTTAAATGGCAATTTGAAATGCCAGGTAGAATAATTGCCGAAGGCGAAGCCAGTTATGGACATGCATTAAATTTTTTAAAAGCAGAAGCCGGGAAAGGAACTTTTGAATTATCGCCAGCTTATAACTATGGAGGATTGAAAGGAAAAATTGGCGAAACCCCAATGACTTTTCCAAATGTAAATCAGCAGGCAAAACAAATGGATGGCATTGCTTTATCTATTAAAAACAATCAAACTTCTATTGTACCCGGAGAATTGGGCAAAAGAGATGTAAAGATCGTTGCAGCTGTTTATGAAGCAATGAGGACAGGTAAAAAAATAACTATCAAATAAAAGAGTTAAAGGAAAGGTCAATTGCCTTTTATTCTTCTGACCAATAAATTAAAAGCATTTTTATCCCATCCTTCAAGGCGCCCACGCTGAACAACAAGGTTATTATCTGCGCTGTCTTTTAAGAAGTAATGAAAAACAAATTTTCCATTGGGATCATTCCATCCCATAATTTGTCCGAAACGAAGATCGTTAAACACCAATGTGTCATTCCATTTTTCTGCCGTATAAAATTCCTGGGAAAATCGTTTAAGTTTTTGCAATGCTTCGGTGTCTTCTACAGAATCGAGCAAGAAATCATTTCTTGGAAAGTATGTAAAGTCGATCTCTTTCTTACTATCAAACACTGAACGAAACCCAACATAATAACCAGAATCATTCCCGGCAACAACATACCATAGCCAGTTTTGAAAAACGGTTGGTGTTGTGAAATATTTCGAGTATTGAATATCTTGTTTTTTCAAAATATCCTTTACGTCGCTATTGACCATTGTCTTATTGAAAGTACAATACAGAAGATAAACAGCACTCATTATCAATCCCATCCTCCACCATTTTATTCTTTGCTTCCAACTATGTTTTGAAATAATAAGCAATAATACCGCTGCTCCCGGCCATATTGAGAAAAATGGATCAGCAACATATATTGAATTAAAAGAAATTCTTTTATGACTAAACGGCTCAAACCATCCTACTCCATAATTATTGAATGCATCAATAAAAACATGCACGAAAATAACACCACCAAAAAACAAGAACCATTTTTTAAAACTTATATTATGTGGCCGGTGCCATC
>Ga0193738_1000298_pt1 | contig 30688 bp, 30 predicted proteins | sample L2a1metaG_FD_144927 | JGI IMG/M metagenome (GOLD analysis project Ga0193738, IMG submission 144927) | Soil microbial communities from a riparian zone of the East river system, Colorado, United States - L2a1 | ecosystem: Environmental > Terrestrial > Soil > Riparian zone | place: USA: East River... | reverse complement strand
CCTGTGACCGAACAAATGGCAATCGCTAATATGACCCAATTCCAGGGAATAACAAATCCCGTATTGATGGCAATAGATATAAGATTCCCAATTAAAATACCAAATATGATCCCCAATATGGCTCCAAAAACACTTATAATAATTGACTCCATTAGAAACTGAGCCCTTACGGTTTTGCTTTTACCGCCAATCGCTTTTACCAAGCCTACCTCTTTCGTTCTTTCAGTTACAGCTACAAGCATAATATTCATTAGCCCGATAGCAGCACCGATCAAGGTAATAAAGCCAATTACAAGGGCAGACAAAGAGATCATGCCGAGGCTATTCATTGCTTTTTCAGCAACACTATCGTTTCGATCGAGCACAAAATTGTTTTCTTCTGTAGTTGCCAATTTTCTCACCGACCGAAAAACACCTTCGGCCTCACCCATAGCAACCTGTACTTTCTTTATATCATCCGTCATAACAGCTATCACATAGCTTATTCCTGAACTGAACTGACGGTGAACATTTGTATAACTTGTAAATACCCTATTGTCTAAGCTCATCCCAAATGAAGAACCACGGGCATCCAACACCCCTATCACCCGATAAGGAATATTTTGTACCCGGATAATATTATTGACAGCTCTGTCGGGATTCTCGTTGAATAATTTTTTTGCTACATCATAACCTATAATACAAACATTTCTTGCAGACTGTACATCTGCCTTGTTAAGATTTCTTCCTGATCTTAGTTTGTATCCATTCAGGATCATATAATTCTCATCGCCGCCGAATAATAAAACATTGGGACTTGTTTTTTTTGTTTCGTAAGAAGCGATCGCATTTCTTGTCGCAAATATCGAAACCCCTTTTGAGGAAGGAAATTTGAAATTTTGTACAAACATTTCCGCTTCTTCTTTCCTTATTATTTTACCCAGGTTTGATTTCTTTTCCTTCTTACTTCCCTTTTTCTCTTTTTTTATTTCAGACCCACCGCCGCCTCCGAAACGAATATTCCGGTCTTTATACCTGATGGTGAACCCGCTGGCTCCCATGGTAGAGAAACTTTCAGTAAATTTTTGATTAATTGCTTTAATAGCTGTGTTAACTACAACCAATGCAGTAATACCTAATGCAATGATCATTACTGTAAGCACTGTGCGAAGCATATTACTTCGAACAGATCGGAATGCAATTGATAAAATGTCGCTGTATCTCATTTGTCTAATGCAAAGTAAGGAAGTCGGTCAATCCAAAGTTATAAAATTTGACAACTGGTTAAATTAAATAAAAAAGGGCGGCCACAAAACCACCCTTTTCAAATTACCGGCAAAATTATTTTTTAGGATTCAATGCTTCGTCAATTCTTTTTGCAACATCCTGTAAATGGTACCTGCTCATTGGATCTGCGATCGCAGACGCGGCTGCAGTTACTTCTGCTTTTAAAGAAGTAAGATGTGCCCGAACCAAACTTTTAATATCCGATTTATCAGTATTAACTGAAGATCCTAAGTTGAAACCTCCGCCACCAAGATTTATCACAACATCTGCGGGGTTCAGTAAATTATTTAAAATGTTTACATACGACTTTTGAAGATTTCGGCGGTAAACATCTATGGTTTTTTTGCTGCTTAATTCTGACCACACTCCCTTTTTCACATCGCTGAACAGGTCGGTCATCTTGTAGGTATTGTTGCCAAGTGCAGTCTCTGCATTTATTAACTTATTCAAAGTATTTGCACTAAAAAAACGATTAAGGGCATTGTCCTGGATATTTCCAATAACTGTTAATGGACTGGCGCCTGTCTTTCCATAAATATCACTACTGATCAACCATGTTGGTGTAGTAAATAATTGCTGACTAATAAATGCAACTGCTTCTGCTTGTTTTGCTTTAGGAGTGAATTCAAAAACAGGTTCTGATTCTTCAACCACTCTTGGTGTTTTATAAATACCACCAACATTTCTTGAAACATGATTCATATAACGGCCGAACTGTCCTGTTACCTGGCTATATACATCTGAAAGGTTTGAATAATCTTCGTTATCCTGTTTTGTCCATTTCATTAATTCCGGAACAATTCGCTTTAGATTTTTAATTCCATACTCACTTGCCTTTACTGAGTTATCACTTAAGTCTTCTGTTTGCGAACGAGGATCATCCTGGTTGCTTTCACCATCACCCCACCATAAACGACGGTCTTTTAATTTCTCTCTCGCCCATTGATTCAATTTTCCTTTTTCAGCTTCAGGGGAATTGAATTCATAAAAACGTCTGTAGCCCCACTCAATAGCCCACTTATCATAATCGCCGATGCGACCTTGTAATTCTTCTCCGCTTAATCCATCTTCAGGTTGTGCTACATAATTGAAACGGGCATAATCCATGATCGATGGTGTATGTCCATTTTTAGCAACCCATTCTTTATTTCTTAAATTTTCAACAGGCACTGACGAACTTGAACCAAAATTGTGACGAAGACCAAGTGTGTGTCCAACTTCGTGTGACGAAACAAATTGCACCAGACGACCCATTAATTCATCAGGAAATACCATTTGTCTTGCACGGGTATCATTTGGACCGGCCTGTATCATATACCAATTACGGATAAGCTCCATTACATTATGGTACCAATTAATATGGCTCTCTATTATTTCACCACTACGTGGATCGGAAATACTAGGACCACTCGCATTCGGAATATCTGAAGGCTTATATACTATTGCAGAATTGCGGGCATCTTCCAGGCTCCATGTACTATCTTCTTCTTTTGTTGGTGCCATCTTTCCGAAAATTGCATTTTTAAACCCTGCTTTTTCAAATGCCACTTGCCAATCATTTACACCTTGTATTAAATAGGGGATCCATTTTTTTGGAGTTGTCGGATCGATATAAAATATAATTGGTTTTTGAGGTTCTACCAGTTCACCTTTTTTGTATTTCTCAATATCCTCCGGCTTTGGTTCCAGTCTCCAGCGTTTTGCAATTGCAATATCTCTTACACCTTGTGGGTTTGCATCAAAATCTGTGTAGCCAACTGTGAAGTAACCAACTCTTGCATCAAAATGTCTTGCCTGCATTGGAGTTTTTGGAAGTAATACTAATGAGCTATTCATTTCTACAGTAAGATTACCGCTTGGTTGCGCAGCTCCAAAACCACCGCCACCACCCGGAGGCGCAGGCGTTCTTCCATAAGTTTTTACTGTTTTGATCTCAATATTGATCGGGTAAGGCTTTACACTTACTATATAAGATTTATCTGTTTGCAATGAACCAAGACGTCTTGAAGATTTTGCAGCGTTACTAAAGAAAAGCACATCATTATCTCCATTTACAAAATCTGTAATTTCTATAACCGATGTTGCAGAATCTTTTCCGAAAGCTTTTATATCAAATGAAGCAGCAATTGCCTGGAGGTTTGAATTTTTAACCGATGAAAACATTGGCGACGTTGAATCTTTTGCATAAACAGCATAAGATATAGTTCTAAGAAATATTCGATTATTAGGTCCTTTGTCAAAACGAACAACATTCTGTCCTACCTGATCGCCACCATATCCTGTACCAGCTTGTGTTTGAGAAAGGCGATTTACAACAAGTATATCACGCCAAAGGATGTCGTTAGGGATCTCAAAATAATATTTGTCATCAACTTTATGAACCTTGAAAAATCCATTTTTTGTAACCGCTCTATCAGTAATGATCTCTTTGTAAGGTCTGACGCCAGCCGGGGGTCTTTGTCCTCCCAGCCCAGCCGGTCCTGTTGGTCTCGTTGTGTCACCGGTGGTTTGTGGCCTTTGTGCAATTGAAAATATGCTAAGGCAAAGCATCGTGAAGCCGAAAAAGGTACGGCGTGTAGTTTTACTCATGATGAAGTTTTTTTGATCCCGTTGGTTATCGGGAAAACAAAGTTATGAGTGAAAAGTTCCTGACCAAGTCTAATACAGGAATGGCAGAAGTTTTTGCAAGGAATTGATTTTTCGCAATAATTTATTACTAAAAATAAAACCAGTTGAATAAAAGTTGAGGATAAACTCCCAGCAGAATAACCAGTGCGGCAACAAAACCAATGGTCCATTTGAATGATGAACTGACTTCGATAGCTTGTGCTTCACCTTCTTTAAAATACATTGCCTGTATAACACGGAAATAATAATAAACACTGATAGCAGCCATCAGCACTGCGAAAATTACAAGCCACAGAAAACCGCCTTTCGCAATTACTGCATTGAGCATATAAAATTTTGCAAGGAAGCCTGCAGTTAATGGAATGCCCGCTAATGATAAAAGAAAAATAACTGCAACAGCTGCCAATAAAGGTTGATGTTTGGCAAAACCATTGAAACCTTCAAATGTGTAATCTTTCATTTTTACTAAAATGGCAAAAAGACCGATAGTAGAAAGACAGTATGCAGTGCTGTAAAGTAATATTCCTTCAGTTGCAAAACTATTTACTGCAAGAACAGCCATTAACATAAAACCAGCTTGTGCAATACTTGAGTAGGCAAGCATTCTTTTTACACTTTGCTGGAAAACGGCTGTGATATTACCAATGAATAAAGTAAGTGCTGTTATTATAGCAATGATCAGCTTCCAGGTTTCATGAATTTCTCCAAATGCATAATAGAATAAACGAAGGAATGCAATAAATACTGCGGCCTTTACGATCGTTGCCATAAAAGATGTAAATACTGTTGGCGCACCATCATAAACATCCGGTGTCCAGAAATGAAATGGCGCAGCAGATACTTTAAAAGCCATTGAGAACATTAGCAATAATAAACCAGCTATTAGTAATACACCAGGTTTTACATCAGGCTTTGAAATACTTTCAGCAATAATGTCCGTCGAAAACGAACCTGAATTACCGTAAATGAGTGTGATACCCATCAGCATTAAACCTGTAGAAAAAGATCCGAGCAAAAAATATTTTAATGACGCTTCATTACTCTTCAAATTCTTTTTATCACTGCCCGTTAGAATATACAATGGTATTGATATGATCTCAATGCCGAGGAAAAGAATTAACAATGAACTGAAAGATGATGAAAGTATGATTCCGCAAAGAATAAAGAATATCAAAGCAAAATAATCAGAGTAATTCAATCCCACTTTCTCCATTTCCTTTGCTGATAACAAGAAGAAAATAAAAGTGCAGGTCATTGCAATGGTATTGAAGAAAAGCGCAAACTTGTCAAACTTCATCATGCCAGTTACATCGATCTTGAATAAATGAAACCCATACATTTCCATCACATTCAAAATGATCGCAACAAAAAGCCCCATTAGTGCAACGGCACGAACAGACGATCTCTGTTTCAGCAAAATACCGCTGAACATCATCACCACTCCCATTATTGCCGATATAATTAATGCGTTCATGCTCTTTTCACTAATTTTTTATTTACCTGGAGGAAATATGTTTGCTTCATTCAAAATAAACTTTGTTGTCTCTTCAGTCAGGTTAAGAAATGCCTGCGGGTAAATACCACCTGCGATTATTAATATCACAATTATTCCCAGTACCAATTTTTCATTATAGCCAATATCAGTTCCTGTTTCAGTTAATGCGTTTGTATTTCCATATATCACTTTTTGCACCATTCTTAATGTATAAATAGCGGCAAGTATGATCGTGATGCCTGCTAGCGGGACCGTGATCATCTCATATTCCGAGTACTGCGAAGTAAATATTCCTGTAAACATCATGAACTCTCCAACAAATGCATTCGTTAATGGCAAAGCAATATTTGCTAGTGCAATGACCACAAAAAATATTGCCATAGCAGGTGCCTTTTGTGCAAGACCACCTAATTCAGAAAGTTTTCTTGTCCCATATTTTCTTTCCAATATCTCAACAATGATCCACAGCCCGATAATGTTGATGCCATGATTGAACATTTGTATCATCACACCCTGCATGCCTATTTCTGACTGCGAAAAAATTGCAACCACCATTAAACCAAGGTGAGCAATGGAAGAATAGGCGATCAGTCGTTTTATATCATCCTGTCGCCATGCGAGTAAAGACGCATAGATCATTCCGGCAATTGCCCACATTACAATCATCTTTTCGCCATAAGCAAAAGAGGCAGATGGTAAAACAGGAAGTAACCAGCGAATAACAGCAAACAATCCCATTTTCACCATAATACCACTAAGCACCATTGTAACTGCAGTTGGAGATTGTTCATACGTATCAGGCTGCCAGCTATGAAATGGAAATACCGGGATCTTAATTGCAAACGCAACAAATATTAACCAGAATATCCAGTGCTGTGTTTTACTGTCAATAGCAAGTGCATAAAAAGATCTAATATCAAATGATCTGTCAGGTGTAAGTGATTGCAAATAGATCAACCCGATCAGCATTAATAAAGAACCAACAAATGTGTAAATAAAGAATTTGAATGTTGCTGGAATTCTTCTTTCTCCTCCCCACATCGAGCAAAGAAAATAAACCGGAATTAATGCAAGCTCCCAAAAGAAATAAAATAACAATGCATCCATTGCAAGAAATACTCCCATCAATCCTGCTTGAGAAAGGAGCATCAGCGCAAAAAAGTTGTGCGCATTTTTATAAGTACGATTCCATGTTGCAATAAATATTAATGGAAATGAAATTGCTGTAAGTAAACAAAGCAATTGACCCATGCCATCAAGACGAATTGAAAAACTGCTCCCAAGTCCGGGTAGCCAGTTGCATTTGAATTGAAGCAATTCTGCTTTATTTAAGATAGTCAATCCAAGTATGGAAACTGTTACAGTAGCAAAAGATGAAAGTAAAGCCCAGCCTTTTGCTGCATTTTCTTTCTTAAAGAAAAATGCTGCAATGCCGCTTAACAATGGAACCAATATCAGTAATAATGAGATCATCTACTTATTTCTTAATAAAAAATTGATACAACAATAAAAGCAGTATTGACAACACCATTAACAACACATAGCTGCCGACTTGCCCGCTTTGTAATAATCTTAATTGACGGCTACTATAGTTAACAGCTCTGCCAACGCCATTTACAATACCATCTATAATAAATCTTTCGAAAAAATTATTCAGAAACGCAGCAAGCTTGCTCAATGGCTTTGCAATTATTTTATCATACAGTTCATCCACATACCATTTATTCTCCAATACTTTTCCAAATCCCTTTTGTTCTTTTGGTTGATAGTTTTTAAACCGGAACCAGGTAAATATTATCGTTGCTACTACTAAACAGCCAGACAACCCCATTAAGAAGAATTCGGTTGAACGACTTACCGGATGATGATTTGTTGCAATAACAGAAGAGAGAAATGGAGTCAACTTATCTCCACCTTTTATAAACACTTCAGGAATTCCTACAAAACCACCGATAGCTGCTAACACTGCAAGAACTATCAAAGGAACCGTCATCAATGCAGGGCTTTCGTGAAGATGATGCTCTTGCTCCTTTGTTCCTCTGAATTTCCCCGTGAACGTAATAAACAGCAAACGGAACATGTAATAGGTTGTAAGCAATGCTGTAAATAATGAGATAGAATAAAGGATCAGAATTTTGCCCCTTTCATCATGTTCAAATGCTGCTAATAATATTGCATCCTTTGAAAAGAAACCACTGAATGGTGGAATACCGGTGATCGCAAGACAACCTATCAAAAATGTGAAGAATGTAATTTTTAATTTTTTACTTAACCCACCCATGTTGCGTATATCCTGTTCTCCGCTCATTGCATGGATGACACTGCCACTTCCCAAAAACAACAATGCTTTAAAGAAGGCATGTGTCATTACATGAAACACGGCAGCGGTATATGCACCTACGCCCAATGCCAAAAACATATATCCCAACTGGCTTACCGTTGAATAAGCCAATACTTTTTTAATATCATTTTGTTTTAATGCAATTGTGGCAGCAAGCAATGCTGTACCTAAACCGATATAGGCAACTATGTTTTGCGTTACCTCACTTAAAGAATACAACAAGTTACTTCTTGCGATCATGTAAATACCAGCAGTTACCATCGTTGCCGCGTGGATCAATGCCGACACAGGCGTTGGACCAGCCATAGCATCAGGCAACCATGTATATAATGGTATCTGTGCACTTTTACCCGTGGCACCTACAAAAAGTAAAAGAGTAATGATCGTTGCCGAGGGTGCAAGTTTTTCCAATCCTTCCGTAGAAAACACATCACCAAAACTTACCGAACCCACTTTTGCAATGATCATGAAAATGGCAATCAGGAAAGCAAGGTCACCGATACGGTTCATCACGAATGCCTTTCGAGCTGCATAATTATATTCTGAGTTTTTAAACCAATACCCGATAAGCAGGTAAGAACAAAGACCAACACCTTCCCAGCCAATAAAAAGAATAACAAAGTTGCCGCCCATTACAAGCAACAACATAGAGAAGACAAAAAGATTCAGGTAAGAAAAATAGCGGGCAAAATGTTCTTTGCTTTCATGATGCATGTAGGATGCAGAATAAACATGGATCAGAAAACCAACACCTGTAATTATTAGAAGAAATAAAGATGATAATGCATCGATCTGGAATGAAAATGGAATTTTTAGACTGCCGGCTGAGATAAAATTGAAATATTCAACTACACCAGAGTTTCCTTCCTTTACCTGGAAAAATATCCAGACGCTTAATAGAAATGAAAAAAGGATAACGCCACTTCCGATTATTCCGGTGAGTGATTTGGATAAATATTTTCTGCCTAATCCAATGACCAAAAACCCGATCAACGGAAAAAGTGGGATCAAATAAGATAATTCTAAAACATTCTTCATTAGCTCATCAATGTTTCAATCTGTTCAAAAAGTTTATATCCACCGAATGAATATTCCGGTACATCATTACAATGATCGCCAGCCCCACGCTTACCTCAGCTGCGGCGACTACCATTATAAAAAACACGAATAACTGTCCATCGCTTCCTGCCGAAGCATTCACTGCAGCATTTTTTAAATGATGCATTTTAGAAAATGCAACCAGCAACAAATTCACAGCGTTCAGCATAAGCTCAATGCACATGAATATGATTATCGCATTCCGGCGTGTAAGTACTCCCACTATTCCTATACAGAATAGCGCAACAGATAAGTATATATAATAATCGATCTGCATAAAATCAATTTGTCAATCATTCCTTCTTCCCAATCACCACCGCTCCCACCATGGCACTTAAAAATAAGATGCTGCTTATTTCAAAAGGCACTACGTATTCATTAAACAATACTTTTCCTAAATTTTCTATTAAACCAATATCACCGGTTCTTGTTTCGGCAAACTGGTTTGCCAGATCAGCTTTCTTTAATGCTGCTATTAATACTAATAATAAACTTCCTCCTGCAACTGCGCCAGCTAATTTCAACCAACGATTTTTTTTGGGCTCTGTTTCTTTTTTTAGATCCATCAGCATTAACACATACAGAAACAACACCATGATGGCGCCGGCATATACTATAATATTTACAATGGCAAGAAACTGTGCATTAAGAAGAAGATAATGACCAGAGATAGCAAAAAATACAATGATCAGCCAAATAACACTGTGCATTGGATTTTTACTGGTAATAACCATCAATGCACTGAACAATGCAACTACAGAAAGTATCCAGAATAATATTTGTGTAACTCCCATTTCTCAATAATCAGTTAGCCAGAATAATTATATTAATAATTATTAATTAGTTTTTGCCGCCCTCTCTCCTAATGCTTTCATATACGCTTCAGGATTTTCTTTAGGATGAGGGATCAACAGATCGTCTTTTTTATAAATAAACCCCTCCCGTGAATAATTTGCCGGCGCAAAAGTCTGCGATAAATAGATCGCATCTTTCGGACAAGCTTCCTCACACAATCCACAGAATATGCAACGCAGCATATTGATCTCATACTTTGCTGCATATTTTTCTTCACGGTATAAATGTTCTTCCGTTGGCAAACGCTCTGCTCCTTCCATTGTGATGGCTTCAGCCGGACAAGCAACTGCACATAAACCACAGGCTGTGCAACGTTCACGACCTTCTTCATCACGATTCAAAATATGTAAGCCGCGGAACACAGCGCTAAAACTTCTTTTTTGTTCTGGATAATTGATCGTTGCCTTCTTTTTAAAAATATGCCGGAAAGTGATCATCATACCTTTCAGGATATTCCACAGGTAAATTCTTTCCAACGCCGTCATGGGCCTCCGATCCACCAATTTTGACCTGTTTGTTAATGCCTGCATATTATCATTTCAAAAGTTCGCAAATATATTTTTATGAGCCCAACTATACAATTCTATTTAGCTTCTCTTGTGTCGCACTCTTCTACGGCAACAATTCTATTCAGCCTTCTTATTTATTGAATAACAAGCTCACCACTGCTGTTATTACCATATTCAACAATGAAAGTGGGATCAATGCTTTCCACCCCAAATTCATCAACTGATCATAACGGAATCTTGGGATCGTCCAGCGTATCCACATAAATACAAATACAAAGAATAATGCCTTAGTCATCAATACCCCAAATCCTACCAATCCAACCCACCATGCATGCCCCCAATTCGCCTCATTCACAAATGGAATATCATACCCGCCAAAAAACAAAGTTGACATAACCACACCACTAATGAACATATTGATGTATTCCGCAAACAAATAAAATCCAAGCTTCATTGATGAGTATTCCTGGTGATAACCAAAGTTCAACTCATTCTCCGCTTCGGGAAGATCAAATGGCGTACGGTTACACTCAGCTAATGCACAAATAAAAAATATAATAAAGCCAAGTGGCTGATACATGATGTTCCAATTGAACATTCCTTCTGCTTGCTGACTTACGATCACACTTAATCTTAAGGAACCGGTCAGCATTAATAATGCGATCAATGCCAGACCCATCGCTAATTCATAGCTTATCATTTGCGAAGCGCCACGAATAGCAGCGAGTAAAGAAAATTTATTATTCGAAGCCCAACCACCGATCATGATCCCATACACACCAAGACTTACCACACCAAAAACATAAAGCATTCCAATATTAATATCTGCGATCTGCAGATTTATATCTCTGCCAAATAAATTAACCGAAGGACCCCATGGAATAACAGCACTTGTCATCAGCGCAGTTACCATTGCGAGTGCTGGTCCTGTTACAAAAAGAAATTTTGAAGAAGCACTAGGAATGATCTCTTCTTTCATGAAAAGTTTTAAGCCATCTGCAACAGGTTGCAATAATCCAAATGGTCCTGCCCTGTTTGGCCCGAGACGATCCTGGATCACTGCAGCAATTTTTCTTTCAGCCCATGTTGCATACATAGCAATAACAAGTGATACAGTTACCACCGCTAAGATCAAAATTGACTTCTCCAATAAAATTCCCCAATCGATCATTATTACTTTATTCGTTTTTAAAAGTATTGCTTGTTGCCGGTCCTTCTATTTTACTCAGATCAACACCCGGATCATTTACACCACTTATATCATGAATGTCCATTAACAGATTGGGTGATTTACCTCCCATTACTTCTGCAATTGTTTCCTTCGGCATTTGCAGACCCGGATATTTTCCCTGGCCGATCACAGAATGCCTGCTTACATTTTTCAATCCTTCGATCTCCCAATCATATTTATGCTTTTTATGAAAGCGACAATCATTACAGATCCAACCTGGTTTGCCGTCATAAGTCTCCACCTCACCCCATTGATCTTTTCTTGCCGTAACTCTTAACACATCATCCCCACGAAGCCATAATGTTACTTTGCCACAACACTTATCACAATTGCGATGAGCATCCATTGGTTTAGTAAACCAAACACGATTCTTAAATCTGAATGTTCTGTCGGTTAATGCACCTACCGGGCATACATCGATCATATTTCCTGAAAAATCATTGTCGATCGCTTTTGATATATAAGTTGAAATTTCAGAATGATCGCCACGATCCAGAACACCATGCACACGATGATCAGTCAGTTGATCGGCAACATAAGTACAACGATAACAGAGGATGCACCTTGTCATGTGCAGTTGTATATATGGACCGATATCTTCTTTATCAAATGTTCTTCTTTTAAAATCATACCTCGTTCCTTCCTTACCATGCTCATAAGAAAGATCTTGCAGATCACATTCACCGGCTTGGTCGCATATCGGGCAATCAAGCGGATGGTTGATCAATAAAAATTCAACAACCCCATTCCTGGCATCAAGTACTCTTTCACTTGTTATACTTTTTACCACCATTCCATCCATTACATTGGTACGACAGCTTGCTACCAGCTTTGGCATTGGCCGCGGATCAGCTGCGGAACCAGCTGCAACTTCAACTAAACAGGTACGACATTTACCACCACTGCCTTTCAAATGTGTATAATAACACATAGCAGGTGGAGTTACATCACCGCCAATTTTCCGTGCAGCCTGCAGCACCGTCGTGCCCGGCTCCACATCAATAGTGATGTTATCAATAGTTACTTTAAATAATTTTTTTTCTTCAGCCATTTTACAAAGTCAAAACTAAAAAGTTAAAAGTTAAAACTGTTTACTCTTTAATATTTTGTTTTAGAGTTAAAATTGATCTGCCCAATATTTTGGAAATTTCATCAGCCTCAGTAATTAATAGATTTGCTTCTTTTTTATCAACTTCAAGTGTATCACGAATCAAACAAAGCCAATATTTAGTTTCATTTGCGGATCGCAATGCAATAGAAAAGAAGCTTATAAGATTTTTCTTTGAATTCCCCGATTTACCTTCAATAACATTTGCCCCGATCGAAGTAGCACTTCTTAGAAGCTGATCTATTATTGGGTAATGAATTCTTTTAAACTCATATCTATTTATAAAAAGAACTATACTTTTCGAAAACTCGTAACACCTGATTTTGATATCATATGTTTTATTCGAGTCACTCAATTTTTAAGTTTTAAGTTTTCACTTTTAACTTATTGGAACTTCTAACGGTTTCGCATAGTTCGCCAAACCATAATTTTTTCTCAAGCATTCTTCGGGATTCAATACATGCCATTCAAATTCATCTCTGAAATGACGAATAGCTGCTGCTACCGGCCATGCTGCTGCATCACCTAATGGACAAATTGTATTGCCTTCTATCTTTCTTTGTATATCCCACAACAGATCAATATCACTCATCTTTCCTTTGCCATTATCAATGTTCAAAAGAATTTTTTCCATCCACCCTGTTCCTTCTCTGCAAGGAGAACATTGACCACAACTTTCATGACGATAAAATCTTGCCAGTGTGTAAGTATGTTTTACCACGCACTGATCTTCATCCATCACTATAAAACCACCGCTACCCATCATTGAACCTGTAGGAAAACCACCGTCAGCCAAACTTTCATAAGTCATCATTCTCTTTTCGCCTTTGGCAGTTTTCAATAATAAGTTTGCCGGTAATATCGGAACTGATGACCCACCGGGAATACAGGCTTTTAATCTTTTACCATTTGCAATACCGCCACAATATTCTTCACTATAAATAAATTCTTCAACAGAAATATTCATTTCGAGTTCAAACACGCCTGGTTTATTAATATTTCCACAAGCAGAGATGAGTTTAGTTCCTGTCGATTTACCAATACCGATCTTTGAATATTCATCTCCACCATCATTCACGATTGGAACAACAGCAGCGATCGTTTCTACATTATTAACAACAGTCGGACAATCCCACAAACCTTTTACAGCAGGAAAAGGAGGTTTAATTCTTGGATTTCCTCTTTTGCCTTCGAGAGACTCAAGTAGAGCAGTTTCTTCACCACATATATAAGCACCAGCGCCACGTTGCACGTAGACCTCACAATCAAAGCCGCTGCCCAAAATATTTTTTCCAAGAAACCCATTATTCTTTGCTTCAATAATAGCCTGTTCAAGTATATCAACTATCCATGCAAATTCACCACGTATGTAGATATAAGAACGATTTGACCCAATAGCATAAGAAGAAGTAATAATTCCTTCAATTAATAAATGAGGAATGAACTCCATTAAATAACGATCCTTAAAAGTTCCCGGCTCCGATTCATCTGCATTGACGACAAGATAACGTGGCACTCCTGCAGGTTTCGCAAGAAAGCCCCATTTCATACCAGTAGGAAAACCAGCACCGCCACGACCACGCAACCCGCTTTTTTTCACTTCTTCAGTTACCTGTTCTGGTGTCATTGTCTTCAAAGCTTTTTCAACGCTGCGATAACCGCCATTCTTACGGTATGAATCGAAGTAGCGTATGCCTTCAACATCAATCTTGTCTAATAATAATTTTCTTCCCATTAGTTACCAAATAAAGAAATCATTTGTAATACAGCCCAAATCAAAACAATCAAACCTCCAATCACAATTCCGCCTAATAATATTGCTGATCCAATAAAAACAAATTTTATCAAAAAGGAATTATCCTCATGCTTCATATTGTCATCAACATCTTCTTTGCTTGACATATTAGCTTTGCTTTGCACTCTGCCTTGCTATCAACTGCCAACCCTTCTTTGTCTTTACCCAAAACTGCATAATATGCAGCGTTAACTTAAATACCGTTCCATTTACAACTCCTTCCGCGTTTGTATTCGTTTTCACAGTTGCATATTCCTTACTTATCGTAACAATCGCCGAGGTATTGTTTTCAAACTTATTGTAAGTCAGTTTACCGTTTGCAAAATCATTCAGTATATCGGACCTGGTTTGTATCCATCCATTTGAATGTCCAAAGCTGAGATCTTTATGCAAAACTGACTTCAAAACAGTTTCGTCTTTTTGTAAAAGAGCTTTATCTAATTGCTGCATCGTATTCTTTAATCCAACACTATCGATCTGAGCAAAAGAACTATTAAATAAAAAAAGAACCAGAGATCCAAACAAGAGCTTCTTCATTACTAATTATTAATTGATGAACTCTTTCTACACTCTTCTATTATAGCATCCACTTTTTCTTTTGTCAAATGCTCCCGGTAATTTTTTCCCAACTGCATCATTGGCGCATATCCACAAGCTCCGAGACATTCAACTGTTTTCAAAGTAAACATTCCATCAGCTGTTGTTTCGCCGGGTTTTATTCCCAGCTTTTCAAAAATGTACTTTATAATATTATCGCTGCCATTCAGCATACACGGACCGGTTTGACAAACTTCGAACAGATATCTGCCAACAGGTTTTAAATTGTACATGCTGTAAAAAGTGGCCACTTCATATACTTCGATCGGCTGAAGGTTTAAAACGGAAGCAACATAATCCATCGTTTCAGCACTAAGCCATCCGCCAAACTCTTCCTGCGCCAAATGCAATACAGGTATCAAAGCACTTTTCTGTTTGCCTTCAGGATAACGCTGAATGATCTGTTCAACTTCCTTTAGTTTATTATCTGAAAATTTTACCATAAAAGTCAAAACTTATGCGTCTAGTTCTCCCGCAATCAAATTCAAACTGCTCAATGTTATAATTGCATCACTCATCATGCTTCCTTTTGTCATTTCCTCATACGCCTGGTAATAAATAAAACATGGACGACGGAAATGCAAACGATACGGCGTACGGCCGCCATCACTTATTAAATAATAGCCCACTTCACCGTTGGCGCCTTCCACACAACTATATACTTCACCGGCAGGAATATCTATTTCACCCATGATGATCTTAAAATGCCAGATCAACGCTTCCATCTTCGTATAAACATCTTCTTTCTCGGGCAAATAATATTCGGGAACATCTGCATGAAAAACTTCTGCATCAGCGCCTTTGAATTCTTTTACTTTTCTATATGCCTGTTCAATTATACTTAATGACTCCCACATTTCTTCATTACGCACCTGCCAACGGTCAAAATTATCGCCGGTAGTTCCCACTGGAACATTGAATTGAAAATCTTCATAGCTTGAATAAGGCGTATGCACTCTTACATCATAATCAACCCCTGCTGCACGAAGGTTCGGACCAGTGAAACTATAATTTAATGCTCTCTCCGCACTGATAGGGCCAGTGCCTTGCGTACGTTCCATAAAGATCCTATTGCGTTCAAAGAGATTGATAAACTCTTTCAACACAGCAGGATATTCAGCAAGGAATTTATCTAATTTTTGAAAAGCGATAGCATTGAAATTTCTTTCAAAGCCGCCAATGCGTCCAATATTAGTTGTCAATCTTGACCCACAGATCTCTTCATAAACTTCATAGATCAGTTCACGGTATTGCATTACATAAAGAAATCCTGTGTACGCACCTGTATCAACACCAACAATAGAATTACAGATAAGATGATCCGAGATCCTGGCCAGTTCCATAATGATCACTCGGAGATAATCAACCCGCTTCGGAATTTTTATTCCTAATAATTTCTCACAGGTAATATGCCAGCCCATATTGTTGATCGGGGATGAACAATAATTCAAGCGATCAGTTAATGGAGTGATTTGGTAAAGCGGTCGGCGTTCTGCCAACTTCTCAAATGCACGATGAATGTAACCGACAGTTTGTTCTGCCGAAACTATTTTTTCGCCATCCAGCTCTAATATATTTTGAAACACACCATGCGTAGCAGGATGTGTAGGCCCAAGATTAATTGTGGTTGTAGTTTTTTCTATCGAGCCTTCCGGTAACCTTATATGTTCGTGTTCTGTCATCAATTCAATTTTTCAAATTTCACTTATCCTCTTCCAAACATTTCATCATCTTTATCGATTCTTGTCTGATCCTCTAATGGATACTCTTTCCGCATTGGGAAATAATCCATTTCATCAACATTCAATATTCGCTTCAGGTTTGGATGGCCAACGAAATTCACTCCAAAAAAATCATAGGTTTCTCTTTCCATCCAGTTAGCCCCTGAAAATAATCCTGTTGCCGTGTACACGTCAGGCGTATTAATATCAGTAAACACCTTAAAGCGAATACGGACATTATCAACCAGGTTATGCAAATGATACACAACTGCAAGCTCTCTTCCTTTATTATCCGGATAATGCACAGCTTGCAGATCAGTAAGAAAACGAAATTTTAATTCGTCATCATCATATAAAAAATTAAGCACCTTCAGATTAAATTCTTTTGGTGCTTCAAATGTTAACATGCCGTAAGGTTCAGAAAAAGCAGAAACCTGTTCTCCGAATTTTTCGATCAATCTTTCTTTTATTCTGTCGTTCGTCAAAGACATAAGTCAAAAGTTAAAGTCAAAATCAAAAGCGCATTTTTACTTTTGACTTTTTATTTTCTTATTGAATTCCGTAACTCTCTAATAGTTGTTTATACCTATCTCCATTTCTTCTTCTTAAACTTTCTTTACCAATCAAATCCTGTATTCTCATTACCCCGTCAATTATCGCTTCCGGTCTTGGCGGACAGCCGGGCACATATACATCAACTGGTACTACCTGGTCAATACCCTGCAATACGGAATAAGTATCGAATATTCCTCCTGATGAAGCACATGCTCCAACAGCTATTACCCATCTTGGTTCTGCCATTTGCAAATAAACCTGTTTAACAACAGGTCCCATTTTTTTTGCAATGGTTCCCATTACCATTAACAGATCACATTGTCTTGGTGAAAACCCAACTCGTTCGCTTCCGAATCTTGCCAAATCGTAATGTGATCCCATTGTTGCCATAAATTCAATTCCGCAACATGATGTAGCAAATGGCAGTGGCCATATAGAATTTTTTCTTGCAAGACCTACCACATCATTCAGCTTTGTGGCAAAGAATCCCTCGCCCTGATGCCCATCAGGCATACCAGCAATGGAAATATCTTTTTCCAGCGGCTTGACATTTACATTATATGATACAGGACGTCCCATTTAATTTTAGATTTTAGATTTATGATTGCAGATTTAAATTCGCAACCCGAAATCGTAAATTAATCTTCCCATTTCAACGCACCCTTTTTAATGATGTAGATAAACCCGCAAAGAAAAAATGTTACAAACATCATGACGGCCCAAAATCCCGGCCATCCTAAAAATTTGAAATTGACGGCATAAGGGTAAAAAAATATTACCTCTACATCAAATAATACAAACAAAATTGCTACCAGAAAATACTTAATGGCCATTGGATGTCGGGCCTCGCCATGTGATTCGATACCACTGGCAAAATTTTCCAGCTTATCTGCTGTTTTTCTTTTAGGGCCAAGCCAATGTGTCACTCCTAACAACAAACTTATAAGTCCAACCACCAATATGATCTGGATAGCAACCGGGATATAACTGCCCGAACTATTCACATCATTTATTACATGATTTAGATCGGTTTGAAGGAGTTGAAACATAGGTGTCTGTCTGGGCGGCAAAAATAAGTCAGCAAAGTCAATTTACAAGCTAAGAGTTTAAAAGAGAGATTAAGAAAAAGAGAATACAAGCATTTTGCATATATCATTATATTGATCCTAGGATCTCTACTCCTTATCTCTTTTTCTCCCGATTCTCTTAGCCAAAAAAAATCCCTCCCAGTTACGGGAAGGACTTTCGCTATAAATAAAGAAAACCTAAACTAAGATTTATTACTCGTCTTTCTGATAGCCGATGAAGGGCTACTGCTCGCGGGTTTTGCAGGAGGTTTTTGAGTTCCTTTTGCTGGCTGTTTGTCAAAAATTTCTTTGATGCCTTTCAATTGTGCATTTGTACTATCGATCTCAAGTCCTTTTACAACGTAAGCATAAGCAGAATCTCTGTTTGATCTTATATTGTTATAATATCCTGCTAATAAAAGTGCAGCTCTTAGTCCCTGGCTTTTATATCTCACTTTATCAGTAGAAGCAATAGCAAGTGTTTTTTGGACATTAGTAACAAATTGCGTAGCATATGGTTCTACAGTCATTGTCGTATCTATACTAAAGTTTGTTCTTCCTTTCCAATCATAACCATAAATACTATCAGGCATCAATGTTATGTATTTTGCGAAAACCGAATCGGCTTGTAAAAATGCCCCAGCTTGAAAATAGAGAATACCAAAATTAACCAGGTAAGTTGGATTGGCATTTCCTCTTGTATTGAACCATGCCATGCGCATATTTGCTTCTTGTAGTTTACAATTTTTTGATTTAAAGTATTCTGCGGCTTTCGTCATAAATTCAAGCTTCGATTGAACAACTGTATCCGCAGCTGCACCTTGCATGTATAATGCATACACATCTTCACAAGTCGCACCACCACCTGTATAAATCTCTGCTTTCAATTGGTAATCCGCTGGTAAAAATCCTTCTTTTTCTCTTTCAAAATAGGCATCGATATTAGTTCTAGCATTGGCAAAATCATTTTTTCCAAGATAAGAGTATGCCAGTTGTTTGTAAGCTCTTGGTTTTACTTTGGCACCCATTGCAGCTTTCACACCTTCTGCTTTAGTAATAGCACAATCATAATCTTTTTTAGCCCAACATAATTGAGAATACATATAATCATCCTCAGTTTTATCTTCATTTGCTCTCGTGCCTATATATTTATTTAAAGTAACTTCTGCCTGTGCATAATCTTGCCTAAAAAAGTAATAATAGAATAACTCATAGTATGCAAGACTGAAGGTTGGATCAACTTGAATCGCTTTGTTCAAATTTTCCAAAACAAGGTCCCATTGCTTTTGTGTTTCAAATAATGCAGCAATACGCACATAAGGATATGCAAAGTTTGGATTGATCTGTGATGCCTTTTGGTAATTTTCAAATGCCCTGCCACCGCCCTGACCCGGATCTTTTTTACGATATGCATTTCCAAGATTCAATGCTATGTCTGCATTTTTAGGATCTCTTTGCAAAGCCATCTCTAATTTTTCCACCGCATAAGTAAGATTACCTTCCTTAGCATCAACATTTGCACGCCCAATCGCATTTAGTATTATAGGATCGTCTCCTTTTTTTGTGCGGCTGACAGTTAATGCTGATTCAAATTGCTGGCGGGCCTCATCGATCTTTTTATCGATCAATAATACATGGCCTTTACCAGTCATTAACAAAGGATTGTTGCCATTTGCAGCAAGTGCTTTGTCGTAAAGTTGACGAGCCGCGTCATTATCATCCTTATCAAGATACGTTTGCCCTAGCCAATATGTAGCATCAGCGTTGTTAGGGTTTGCTGCAAGTAATTTCTGAAAAGTTTGTTCAGCGTTTTTAAAGCGATCGGCATATAGGTGGTTAACACCCTCCTGCAAGGTTTGCGCCCCTAATTTCGCAAGCATAAATACTGTACAAAATGTAAAAAAGGTCTTCTTCATTTCTTTCACTTTATATGTTATTAAATATAGCCATCATTCATCCCGGAGTCTTGTTGGTCGTACTATAAACGGTAAATATCCGGGTACAAGGTAAGCCCTGCGGAAGATCAATTGCCCTCTCTCACTTGTCATAAAATTTGAAAATCCATGTCCAAGGCCCTTGTAATTCTCTTTCAAAACAAATACCAAACCCCGTTTCAAAGGATATAAGCCATTATAAATATTCACCTGTATGGGTTGTACATATTGGCCAGGCAATCCTTTGCACTCTAATTCGGCAAGTCTGACTTTTGTCAAAAAACTTTGTTGTTGTGCATCATCTTTATTCCCGATCCAACTAATACCTATAAATCCTATCGCTGCCGGGTTTTTTGAGACATAATCAACAACTTCTTCGCTGCTCCTTGCTGCAAGTGTTTTACTTGTCAGCGTATCACCACGTAACACTGAATCGACGATAAAACGTACCGTGCTGGTTGCTTTTAACCCATCAAAAACAGGGATTAAATTTTTCCTAAATTTCCCTTGCAAGATCTCCCTGATATCTTTCATTGTAAAACGATGAATTTCTTCATCAGGATGGGTAATTACAGCAATTGCATCGTACGCCATCATCATTTGCTCTGGCGATATTTTCAAAGAGTCTTCAAGAAATCTCTTTTCATCCGGGCTGATGTATCGTGTCACAATGATCATTCTCACCGAATCAACCAAAAGATCATTCAAACAATCCGCTTCAGGTTTATAATGAACATTTAGTTTTACATCAGGATAATCTGCTTCGTACACCTTCACCTGTGCTTCAATTACAGGTTTGAATGACTCATCTGCACTTATATTGATCGTTCCTTTTGCACGAGTATCAAGATTTGGATCAACAGTTTTATTTGTACCACAGGATAGCAATATAAAGAACAAAAAATATATACACAGATCTCTTTGCCTCAACATGCTTTCTTTTTACTGATTATTGTTTTTTAAAACCCCTGTATACCCGAAACAAACCATACAATACGCAGCTTACGCCAAATATATTCTGTAAGATCACGTCAAGCTTGAGATCATAGCCCCATTTTTTATGAAACAAAACAAAAATCCCAACTCCCAGCCATAACACACCCATTGTGTAGTTATAAATGCTGCGAAGCAGGGATGAAGTATTTCTTTGTTTATTACCAAACGACATAAATGAGCCTCATATTTACGGGAACGGCAAGATAAAAACTTTTACTCTTCCTGCCCGATAAAAATTACGGGTTGCTGATAGGCGACTGCAATAGGTTTTCCGGCCTGAAGTGCTGGTTCCCATTTGGGCATTTTTTTCATTACCCGTAATACTTCTTTATCAAATGCATTTCCTCCACTTTTTGTGATCTCAGCTCTTGAAACACTGCCATCAACATCTATCCAAAAACGTACCTGCACTTCTATTCTTTGACCAGGTTCCACATCAGCAGGTGCTTGTAAATATCGCTGCAAAAAGGTAAGCCATGCAGCAGGACCTCCAGGAAAACTTGGCGGACGACTTGGAAGTGGAGGTTCATTCTTTTCATCAGGTTCTTTTACAACAACATCGCCATTTCCGTTGGGTTCCGTTTTTGTATTTGCAAGACCATCTGGTTTTTCACCATCTAAAGTTTTATCACTAATCTCTGCATCATCGATATCTGTCATTGTAACTATTTCCTTATCCGCTTTATGATCTTCCACGATCTTGAAATTCTGATAGTCTACTGTCGCTACTGGTGGTTTTGGTTTTTCCTTCGGTGGTTCGGGCTTTTTGATCTCATCTTCTTGCAAATTGACATCAATTAGCACCATTGATGCCTCATCTTTAAAAGGTCCGTTACTCTTATTCTCTTTTTTTATAAAAGACATAAGAATAAATAATAAAACTGTTGACAATGCAACGCCAAGTGCTATACCAAGACGACTTGAATATGTTTTACGCAATGCGTAGGCACCATACAATTTGTTGCGATGCTCGAATAAAATGTCGAGCAGGTCTGCTTGTAGAATTTCTTTGTTAGTCATGGCAAATAATTTTATAATGAGATGCTATTGTGAAAGAAATCCACAAGGCACAAAAAACAATGGCAGGTTTTGGTTGTGCATGTGTCTTGAGCCTTGTCCCTTTTATATTACTTTTGCCTGCATGAAAATACTGATGGTTTGTTTGGGTAATATTTGTCGTAGCCCGTTAGCAGAAGGACTATTGCAGGATAAAGCCTGGAAAGCAGGTTTGAAGTGGAGTATAGAAAGTGCCGGTACAAATGGTTATCATACGGGAGAAGCGCCACATCCATTATCACAAAAAGTGGCACGCATAAATGGAGTTGACATCAGTAAACAACGATCAAGAAAATTTGTTGTTGAAGATTTTCATCGCTTTGATAAAATTTATGCAATGTCTGATGATGTAATTGACGATATGAAAAGAATAGCAAAAAAAGATTTTGATGAAAAAAAAGTTGATCTTTTGTTGAATGAATTATTTCCCGGTCAAAATGTAGATGTGCCTGATCCATGGTATGGACCTGAACCAGGATTTCACGAAGTATTTAAAATGATCAATGAAGTATGTGATGTAATAATAAAAAAGTATTCAACAATTGATGATCAACTTTCAAAATCAAACTTCAAAAACTCAGAAACAAGTAATCAATAGCAATGGCTAAACCATCACTACCACAAGGCACAAGAGATTTCGGACCAGATGTTGTTCGCAAGCGGAACTATATTTTCACTACGATCAAAAATGTTTTTGAGCTGTACGGTTTTCAACCACTGGAAACTCCTGCAATGGAAAACTTAGAGACATTAATTGGGAAATATGGTGAAGAAGGAGATAAACTGATCTTTAAAATTTTGAATAATGGATTAGACAATCCGGAAAAAGAAAAACAAATAAGAGAAGACATTGAAAAAGTATTAGAAGGGAAAAATGTAAAAGGAATAACTGAACGGGCTTTAAAGTATGATCTCACAATTCCGTTTGCACGATATGTGGCAATGAATCATAACCAGCTTACTTTTCCATTTAAGCGCTACCAGTTACAACCGGTGTGGCGGGCAGACAGGCCACAGAAAGGAAGATACCGCGAGTTTTATCAATGTGACGCTGATGTGGTAGGAAGTAATTCATTATTAAACGAAATTGAACTTGCATTGATCTATCAACAGGTTTTTGTTCAATTAGGAATTAAGAATTATGAATTAAAGATCAACCATAGAAAAATTCTTACGGCTCTTGCAGAATTATGTGGCGGTGCAGAAAAAATGAATGCTATCGCAATCGCCATCGATAAATTAGATAAAATTGGCTTAGAAAAAGTAAATGATGAATTGAAGCAAAAAGGAATAGATGAAGAACAACTTGCTTTAATTGAAAGATACCTAAGCATTGGCGGAAGTAATGCTGAAAAAATAGATCAGTTAAGCAACCTGATCGGTTCAACAGAATCAGGAAAGAAAGGAATTGAAGAAATAAAACAAATTTTCAATAACGATCAATTATCTTCTCTCAACTATCATCTTGATCCAACTCTTGCCCGTGGTCTTAATTATTATACTGGCATCATCTTCGAAGCAAAAGCTCCTGCGGAAGTAAAGATCGGTAGTATCGGCGGCGGCGGCAGGTACGATGATCTTACCGGTTTGTTTGGTGTTCCAAATATTCCCGGTGTTGGTATCTCATTCGGTGTAGATCGCATCTATGATGTAATGGAAGAGCTAAGGTTATTTCCAGCTGATGTACATGTAGGTACGCAGGTTTTATTTTTTAATCTTGGGGAGAATGAAAGTAAAGCTGCATTCAGCCTAATGCAACAAATGAGAAACAAAAATATCCGTTGCGAACTTTACCATGAAAGTGTAAAATTTGACAAACAATTCAAATACGCTGAAAAGAAAAATATTCCTTACGCTGTTATCATCGGTAGCAAAGAATTGGAAGAACAAACCTGCACAATAAAAAACCTGCTTCAGAGCAGTCAACAAACTATTCCGCAGCAGGAGTTACTCAACTATAATTTCTGATCATTTTTTTACCAGCAGTTCACGATGAGGACGCAAATAATAAGTGAATGACCATGCGCCACTGCTTTGTTTTTGCCCATCCAGCACATAGCCCTGCGCTTCAATATGAACAGCATTTACTTTTTTATCTTCTCCTCTTTTGAATATCGCCACTCCGCTGAATTCAACGATCGTGAATGTGTCTCTTCCTAATTCTGTTAGATTGGAGTTACCGGCAGCAGATGACATGGTTAATGCTTCTCCGGATAAGGCAACTGTCACATCAGGCACTGGACTGCCCTCAGGAAAAACATACCTGCCGACAAAATCAGATGGTGGTGGCTTAGGCGCAGGATCTGATTGGGCATAAGTACTTATAATAAATATAGATGACAGGATGGATAAGATAATTTTTTTCATAACTAATGTTTTAAATTTCAAAAGGAAATTAAGTTTTATTTTTTAGATAATCAGGAAAAATTTGACTGAAGTGATGCTCCATGTGTGCTACATAATCACAGATGATCCATCCAAGTGTTTTCATTTCCTTGCTTTCATACTGCGGATCAACGGCATAATTTAATTTCTCAGCAGGAATTGCTTTTATCACAAAAACTATCTGCCGGTTCAATGATTGCCAAAGATCAAGCAAATGTTGCAACGGAAGATTTTGATAATCGTTTACAATTACCAATTCATTTTGCTGATAAGAAATAACCGTATATGGCTGAGGCAAAAATTGAATTTCGGTAAATCGTTTTAAATTATTAATTGCTGAGTCGATAAGGTGCCCTAGGATTTCCTTTTTTGACCATTTATCCAGGGCTGGTCTTTTTAATAATTCTTCTGAAGAAAATTGTTTCAATTTTACTGGGAAAGATTCAATATAAGTCTCCAGTTGCTTCATGGCAACACTGGTATCAATTTTATCTTTTAAGTACATATTTCGTTATAAAGATTCATAAATAATTGCAGCACCCTGTCCTACCCCAACACACATTGTAGCTAACCCGTATTTTACATTTTGATTCTTCATCTCATATAATAATGTAGTGGATATTCTTGCGCCGCTGCAACCAAGCGGATGACCTAAAGCAATTGCACCGCCGTTTACATTAACTACCGAAGGATTTAAATTCAACTCTTTTATACAAGCAATGCTTTGTGAAGCAAACGCCTCATTCAATTCTACCAACCCAATGTCTTCGATTTTCAACCCGCCTCTTTGCAATGCTTTTCGTGTAGCTGGTACAGGACCAATTCCCATAATTGCCGGATCAACTCCTGCTGATGCCATTGAAACAATTTTTGCAAATGGAGTTAAAGAATATTCTTTTACTGCCTTTTCACTTGCAAGTAATAAACAAGCAGCTCCATCATTTATACCGGATGAGTTTCCGGCTGTTACCGTTCCATCTTTTTTAAAAGCAGGTTTTAATACAGATAATTTTTCCAAAGAAGTTTTTCTTGGGTGTTCATCTTCTATAATCCAATTTATTAATCCTTTATTATGTATTTCAACAGCAGCAATTTCATTATTGAATTTACCGGCCTCTTTTGCTGCGAAATATTTTTCCTGTGATTGAAGCGCAAACGCATCCTGTTCTTCTCTTGAAATATTCCATTGCTCCGCCACATTTTCCGCCGTTTCACCCATTGTGAATGGATAATACATAGCCGCAAGCTTTTCATTGATGAACCTCCACCCCATTGTTGTATCAAACATCTCACCCTTTCGGCTCCATGCTTCGTTTGATTTACCAACAACAAACGGTGCTCTTGTCATACTCTCAACTCCACCCGCAAAATAAATTTCACCATCGCCACACATAATTGCTCTTGTTGCATCCATTATACTTTGCATGCCTGATGCACACAAACGATTCACAGTAACACCACCAACGCTAACAGGTAATCCCGCAAGCAATGCAGCCATTCTCGCCACATTGCGATTATCCTCACCGGCCTGGTTAGCAGCTCCTGCGATCACCTCCTCCACTTCATTCATATCGATAGAAGAATTTCTTTGCATCAAGGCATGAATAACGATGGCCAGCAGATCATCTGGTCTTACAGTTGATAATGCCCCACCGTATTTTCCTATCGGTGTGCGGATGGCATCTATTATAAAAACATCTTTCATTTTAAATGCTTTTGTCCCGATAGCTATCGGGATACTATTTGGCTGAAGTTGCGACGCTCCGTTCATCTTACTCATCGCTACGCAGCTATAAGTGCTTGCAAAGGAACACAAAACCATCCTATCAGCGAAATCCACTAATCCGCCAATCGATGATTATCTTTGCCGCATCTTGAAAACAGAACTAAAAAATATCAGGCATCTGACTTTACAAGAGCTTGAAGATTATTTTGAAAGACTCGGTGAAAAAAAATTCCGTATAAAGCAGGTATATGAATGGCTCTGGCAAAAACATGCACACAGTTTTGCCGACATGACGAACCTGAGCAAAGATCTTCGTCAAACTCTCGGAGATAATTTCACTTTACCTGCACTTACAATAAATGCAACTCAATACTCTGCAGATGGCACCGTAAAATCAAGCTTTAAAACACATGATGGTCATTTAGTAGAAGGTGTATTAATACCAACAGAAAAAAGGGCCACCGCTTGTGTATCTTCCCAAATTGGTTGTTCCCTCAGTTGCAAGTTTTGTGCTACAGGTTATATTGATAAAAAACGCAACCTGACTTTTGACGAGATCTATGATGAAGTAGTACTCATCAATCAACAATGTGAAAGGATCTATGGTCACAAGCTCACCAATATTGTTTTTATGGGAATGGGTGAGCCATTATTGAATTATAAAAATGTTTTAAGAGCAATAGAAAGAATAACATCACCGGATGGTTTGGCAATGAGTCCAAAAAGAATAACAGTTTCAACAGCTGGTGTTGCCAAACAAATAAAACAGTTGGGCGATAATAAAGTAAAATTCAAACTGGCTCTTTCGCTGCACGCAGCTACGGATGCAAAGCGTCACCAGATAATGCCGATCAATGATAGTAACAATATCAAAACACTGGTGGATGCTCTGAATTATTTTTACAAGGAAACAAAGAACGAGATCACATTTGAATATATTCTTTTCAAGAATTTTAATGACTCACTCAAAGATGCAGATGACCTGATAAAACTATATCGCCAGGTGCCTGCCGATCTTATTAATATTATTGAATACAATCCCATTGATTTTGCCAAATTTGAAAAGCCGGATGAAAAAGCGGTTGAGGCGTTTATGAGTTACCTGGAAAAGCATAAAGTAAATGCAAGACTTCGGAAAAGTCGCGGCAAGGATATTGACGCAGCTTGCGGGCAATTAGCCAATAAGAATTAACCTTTGATCAGGAATTTTGGCCTTCTACGAAGAATTTCCTAGATTTGATTAAACTTCGCATTTTTACTTTAGTCTGTATACCAAACTAAAAATAAAACCATGAAAAAAATAATCGTATTGATGTTGGCAATGGTAACGATCGTTGCTGCCCAGTCACAGGAAGAAAGGGTCCCGCAAAAACAAAAAGTTTATCGGGATAAAATGATGGCTGAAAAAGTTAAGCTTTCTGATGAGCAAAAACAAAAAGCTAAAGCATTGAATGAGGATTACAGGAAAAAAATGGATGAGCTTAGAAAAAAGGACGATATCCTGGTAAAAGATTGGAGAAACCAGATGACGGAACTTAACAAAAAGCATAAGGAAGATATGAGTGCTTTATTAAGCAAAGAACAAAAGGCGCAGATCGAAAGATCTAAAGTGGAGCGTAAAAAAATGGCCGAGATCGATGCAAATGCAAGAATGGAAAAAATGAAACTCCGGCTTGATTTGAACGATGACCAAATGGCAAGGATAAAAAAACAGCGTAGTGAAACGCTTGAGAAAAGGAAAGCAATTCATGAAAATAGATCTGATGATATGATGAAAAAAAGAGAAGAGATGAAAACATTGATTCAAAAGAATAAAGAAAACATGAGATCAATTTTGAACGAAGAGCAGTTGAAAAAAATGAAGGAAATGAGAAAATCCACACCTCGCAAAAGACGAGTTCTTTCCTAAAAATTTGTTGAATAATGATGCCCTTCCTTATACTGGAAGGGCTTTTTATTTTAATCAACTGAAGCCCTGTTATTGCTTATCTTTGCGCCTCCTGTTGTAAAACAGTAAAATCTTCAAATGAAAAAGAAAGCATCTCCCTTCGATAAGTTTTATAAAAAGAAAAGTAACGCTGCAATTAAAGAGCAATTCCGCCAGGAAAAGAAAAAGGAAAAAAAAGAAAGAGCGGAATACTTTGACAAGAAAAGAGCGGAAATAAGAATTCAGAAAGCTGATCCTGTACAAAAACAATCGCAGCCTGTTATCTCCAGACCTCAGAGCACAGAGCTCATGCCTTTAAATAAATATATTTCTCATGCAGGTGTAAGTGGCCGTCGTGAAGCTGCAGAGATCGTAAAAAAAGGTATTGTAAAAGTGAATGGAAAAGTAGTGACAGAACCCGGTCATAAAATATCACCAAAAGATGAAGTAGTTGTAAATGGTAAAAAAATATTCCTGTCAAAAAATCTTGTTTACATCTTACTTAATAAACCAAAAGATTTTATTACAACAACTGATGATCCGCAAGGAAGAAAGACGGTGCTTGATCTTATTCGACGTGCAACAGATGAAAGAGTTTATCCTGTTGGAAGATTAGACAGGAATACTTCAGGTCTTTTATTGCTTACCAACGATGGCGAGCTTTCGCAAAAACTTACTCATCCAAGCAATGAAATAAAAAAGATATATGCCGTTACTCTTGACAAACCTCTTGAGAAAAAAGATTTCGATAATATATTAAAAGGTGTTGTGTTAGAAGATGGCCCTGCATCAGTTGACAAACTTGCCTATGCAGATCCAAAAGACAAAACACAGCTTGGCGTGGAAATACACAGCGGCCGCAACCGCATTGTACGCCGCATATTTGAACATCTTGGTTATGATGTAAAAGGTCTTGATCGTGTAATGTTTGCCGGCTTAACAAAGAAAAATATTGAAAGAGGCAAATGGCGTTTCCTGAATGAGAAAGAAGTTCGTGAACTTAAATACTTTGGAAAAGGAAAATGAAACTCAGCGAGTGGATAATTTATGAAGACGATGATCTGATTGCGCTGAATAAACCGTCCGGTTTACTCTCCATTCCTGACCGTGAAGGAAAAGATATTTCCCTTAAAAAATTATTGATCGAAAAATATGGCAACATATTTACTGTTCATCGGCTTGACAAAGACACAAGCGGTTTAATTGTGTTTGCAAAAAACGAAACAACTCACAAACTGCTTTCGAAACAATTTGAAGAAAGACAGACAGAAAAAATTTACCTCGGGCTGGTTATCGGTTCGCTTGCGGAAAAAAAAGGAAACATCAATAATCTCATATCTGAACATCCCCTGAAAAAAGGGTTGATGACTGTGTATAAAAAAGGGAAAGAATCACTAACTGACTATGAAGTGCTGGAAGATTTTAAAATTTTCTCCTGGGTTCAATTTCAAATTCATACTGGACGTACACACCAGATAAGAGTGCATGCAAAACATATAGGTCACCCGGTAGTATGTGATGAACTTTATGGTGATGGAAAACCAATTTTACTTTCTACGCTCAAACATAAATTCAAACTTTCAAAAAATGAATTGGAAGAAAGACCGATCCTCAACCGACTTGCGTTACATGCTTTGAGTTTACAATTCACAAATACAAAAGGTGAAAAGATGAAATTGGAAGCCCCATTACCAAAAGACTTAAGAGCATTGCTTCAGCAATTAAGAAAAAGGAAATAGAATTTTTATAGATCATTTCTTGAAACAGCATATAAATCATACCAATCCTGCCGGTCAAGATTAATTTTGAAAGCCTCAGCTATGTTTCTTATGCGAAGTTCATCAGTTGTTCCGATTAGCGGCAATGCGCCAAGCTTAACCAGCCATGCAATAGCAACCGATTCAAAATGTGAATTATATGTTCCTGCAAACTCTTCCAGCTTTCCTCGTATACGTAAAGGAATTTTTTCATTGCTGTTAGCGATCTTTCCTTCTGCCAATGGAGAAGTTGCCAGTGGCCGCATATATTTTTGTTTGATGTAATCAACCTGGCCATTATCAAATGCTGATGTATTCAGCAAATTCAATTCAATATGATTGGTAACGATCGGTATCCGCAAATAAGAACTCAATAACTGGTGTTGGAAAACGGAAAAATTAACAACACCAACATTTTTTATTTTCCCGGAATCTTTTAGTTTCTCTAATGTCAAAGCAGTTTCTTCAAGATTAGATAAAGGATCAAGTTGATTAAGTAGGAACACATCTATAAAATCTGTGCGGAGATTGCGCAATGAATTTTCCACGCTATTCGTTATATGCTCCCTGGAAGTGTCATAATGTTTTACACGATATTCCGGACGAGCAGGATGTGGAACATTGATACCACATTTTGTAAA
>Ga0193738_1000296_pt1 | contig 30743 bp, 55 predicted proteins | sample L2a1metaG_FD_144927 | JGI IMG/M metagenome (GOLD analysis project Ga0193738, IMG submission 144927) | Soil microbial communities from a riparian zone of the East river system, Colorado, United States - L2a1 | ecosystem: Environmental > Terrestrial > Soil > Riparian zone | place: USA: East River... | reverse complement strand
CCGGTCTGTGATCGGTTCGATTACGTGAATCACCGTAACGCGGGAGCGCGATCGCGCACGTGCGGAATGCCCGTAACTCGACATCGGGGGGGGAGGGCGAATGTGCAGTTACGGGGAGCCGGGAAACCACGGGGCCGCGCCGCGCGTTTTGACAGTAAACAAGTCTTTTAGAATCAACGAGTTACGGACGTTCTCAAGATGGGCCGAAATGGGGCCGCCGGCCGATCCCGTAAGTGATTCGAGGTTTCGCCCCACTTAGCGCCACCTTGACAGGAGGGAAATTGTATGGATGACCGAGGGATCTTGACCGAAGAGCGAGCCGCCAGGCGGTATCGCCAGATCGCCGGGATCGAGCGTGCGCTCAATCTCAAAGCCAAAGAGTTGGCCGATGCGAAGCAAGGCGTACGCGATGTCCAAGAGGATTTTGATGCCCTCTTGAAACAACTCCGCACGGCCGCGAGAGACGAGGGCGATCTCCCGCTCTTTACGGATCTGGATTAGCGATGCCCGCGTTGCATGCCACCGAGACCGCCGATCGGCTCACGTGCCCGGTGTGCGATGGCGCGTTGCGGTGGATCGCCGGCCAAGGCGCACCCGAGGCCGGCGATTACCTGTTGTGTTTCGGGTGCCGGTGTTGGCTCGTGCTCGGGCGGCGGGCCGCTCGATTGATGAGCGATGGCGAGTGGATCACCTTGCCGGCCCACACGCGCATCCGGCTCACCGGCATCCGTGATGGCCTGGCGGCCGAGAAACGAGCACGGTAATGGGGAATTGGAATAGCGGCCGGCGGCCGGCACCAACAGCGATCAAGGCCTTGAACGGCATCGTTCGCAACGGGCGGATCAACCGCTCGGAGCCGGCGATGCCGCCCGTGCCATCAGACTTTGCGGAGCCGCCCGAGGAATTGGCCGGCGATGCCGTGGCGTGTGACGAGTGGCGGCGGCTCGTGGCGATCCTCACGGCCGCCGGGGTGATCACCTCGGCCGAGCGATCGATCCTCGTGGCCACGTGCGTGGAGTGGAGCCGCTACGTAGACGCGCAGAAACAAATCCGCACGCTCGGCATGCTCGTGAAAGCGAAAGCCGAGGGGATGCCCGTGCGGAATCCCTACATCCGGATCGGGAATGACGCGTTGAAACAACTACAGCGATTCTGGATTGAGTTGGGCCTCACGCCCTCATCGCGCTCGCGGCTCTCATCGTTGCCGATCGTGCCGGCCAAAACCGTCAGCAAGTGGAGCGAGGATCTGTGACCCGCCGCGATGTGATCAACGAATTGATCGATCTCGTGGATTCGATCTACCGCGCATCGGAAATCGATCGGCCGGTGACACCTCGGGATCTCGATGTGATCCGCCAGGCGTGCGCTCGCACGATCGATCGGATCGATGAAGAGATCGAGGCCGCATGACCGATTCGGATCCGTGGCTCTTATCGCTCCACCTCACCGAGCGCGACATGCGAGCGGTGGCCGGCGGCACGTTGCCCCGGTGGATGCCACGTGAGGCCCGCCGCGCTTTGCGGTGGCTTGATGACGGTCTCGGCAAAGGAATGCGGCGGGTGATGCGGAACCGCCGCCGAAAGGAAAAACGATCGGCCGAGTAGACCCTAGGTGCCCATCGGGCCGCCCCGGCCGATCGTTAGTGCCCGCTTGGAACGGTGCAAGGGAGAGCCTACACCCGTGCCCCGACGCGAATCAATGGCCGACCGCAAGGTACGGCTAATCAATCAACTCACGCACACGAAAGGGCCATTCGCGGGGGAGCCGTTCATGCTCCGGCCCTGGCAAGAGCGCGACATCGTACGGCCGCTCTTTGCCACCACGCCCGAGGGCCGGCGGCGGTACCGGACGTGCCTCTTGATGATGCCGCGCAAAAACGGCAAGACGGAATTAGCCGCCGCCCTGGCGATCGATGGCTTGATGTTCGATGGCGAGTTGGGGGCCGAGGTGTACTCCGCCGCCGCCGATAAAGAGCAAGCCGGCCTCGTGTTTCATGTGGCCGCGCAAATGATCCGCAACGATCCCGATCTCGTGGCCGCGTGCGATGTCCTCGATTCACAAAAACGGATCGTGCATCGAAAAACCGGATCGTTCTACCGGGCGATCTCGGCCGAGGCCTACAGCAAGCACGGATTCAATGCGAGCCGCGTCATCTACGATGAACTACACGCGGCCCCCGATCGTGAGCTATGGGATGTGCTCACCACCTCCACGGGCGGCCGCGATCAACCGCTCGTGATTGCGATCTCCACCGCCGGGTACGATCGCCATTCGATCTTGTGGGAACTGTACGCGCACGCGAAAAAGGTACTGCAAGATCCGACGATCGATCCCTCGTTTCTCCCGATCATCTATGAGGCCGCGATCGATGCCGACTGGCGCGATCCGGCGGTGTGGCACGGGGCCAATCCCGCCCTCGGGGATTTTCGATCGCTGGAAGAGATGCAGATCGCGTGCAAGCGAGCCGAAGAGATCCCGGCCCAAGAAAATACATTCCGCCGGCTCTATCTCAATCAGTGGACCGAGCAAGCAAGCCGATGGTTGACGTTGGTCTCATGGGACGCGTGCCGGGGCACCTGGCAGCGGAGCGAGTGCAAGCGGCGGCCGTGCTATGTCGGGATGGATCTTTCGAGTACGCGAGACCTCACCGCGATCGTGGCGGCCTTTCCGCACGAGGACGGATCGATGTGGATCCTCGCGCATTTCTTTATCCCCGAATCCACCGCCGGCACCCGAGGCCGCACCGATCGGATCTCGGTGCATGAGTGGCAGCAAAAAGGATGGCTCACGATCACCCCGGGCGATGTGGTGCAGTACGAAGCGGTACGCGCACACCTCAACGCGTGGGCCGATGAATTTGACGTGCGCGAGATTGCGTACGATCCGTGGAACGCCACCGATCTGGTAACGCGGCTCGCGGACATTGACGGCTTTACGTGTGTCCCGATGCGCCAGGGGTACGGCACCCTCAGTGCCCCGAGCAAGGCGTTAGAATCCGCGATCCTCTCGCGCACCTTGCAACACGATGGCAATGCACTGTTGCGGCTCAACGTCGCCAACGTGAGCACGGAGAGCGATAACAGCGGCAACATCAAGCCGAGCAAATCGAAATCGACCGATCGCATCGATGGCGTGGTCGCCCTCGTGATGGCGATCGATCGCCTCACGCGCAACGCGGCCCCGCCGAAACAATACCAACTCCTAATCATGGGCCGCGATCTCCACGCGGCCCGATTGCCCGAGGGGAGGATCCCGTCATGAGCGATCCCAAAGATCCGACGTTGCTGATCCTCGGTGGCTCGCGTCGGCCTCGCGGCCGGCCGCCCGTGGATGAACCGCGTGCCCTGGCCTCGGCATGGATGCCGGTGACGGAGTATGACGCCTTGATCACGTTGGCCCGCAAGCGAGGGGAATCGATCTCGGCCACGTTGCGATTCGCCACCCGCTTGGTGATCAAGCGGGCGGAATAAACCGAATCAAACAAATAGCCGGCGGCCGCGTTGGCGCTACCGTGCATCCACTCCGATGAGCACGAGTGTGGATGCCGTCCTCGCGGGTGAGGTGCAACTCACCATCAAGGCCGCCGCGAAATCTGGCCGCTCGTTTTCCGGCATCGCCTCTACGCCCACGATCGATTCGCATGGCGAGATGGTGGATCCGCTCGGCCTCACGTTTGCCAATCCGGTCCCGCTCCTACTCAATCACGATCAACGGATCCCCGTGGGCACGGTGACATTTCAGCGAGCCACCGCCGCCGGCTTGCCGTTCACGGCCGCGATCCCCGAAGTGACCGAGATCGGATCGCTCAAGGATCTCTGTGATCTGGCCGCGCACATGGTGGCGCACGGTCTCATCCGGAATGTCTCGGTTGGGATGATCACGAAAGCGGTGGAGCCGATCAAGCAAGGATTGCGGATCTTGAAAGCGGAGATCCGCGAGTTGTCATTGGTCTCGGTGCCCGCGAATCTCGATGCCGCGATTCTCTCTGTTAAGAGCGCGTCCGCTCATGCCGCCACTCCGGCCGCGTCAGGCCTTGCCGTGCGATTGCGCGATAAGGACGCGCCGATCATGAGCGAAAAAACATTCATCCCTGACGCGTTGAAAGAAACCGAAAATCACCGAGCCGCCACGGTCGCTCGCATGGACGAGTTGATGACTAAGGCCCACGAGGCCGGCACCACCTTGGAGGGCGATGAGGCCGACGAATACGATCGCCTCGATGTCGATCTCGAAAAAACCGATCTGCATTTGCAGCGGCTCAAAAAGCTGGAAGCATCCAACGTGGCCGCCGCCACTCCGATCACCGCGATCCGCTCCGTCAAGAGCGCATCGGATCTTCGTGGGGCCGTGCCGCACGTGGCGATCAAATCGAATCTCCCCAAGGGCACGGCCGCCACGCGCATGATCATGGCGATCGCCGAGGCCCGAGGCGAGTACGGCCGCGCAGTGGCGATCGCGGAAAAGAAATGGAATGACACCACCCCCGAGGTGGCGCTCGCACTGAAAGCGGCCGTAGCCGCCGGCAACACCACCGATCCATCGTGGGCGGGGCCGCTCGTACAGCAAAACATCCTCGGCGATTTCATTGAGTTGCTCCGGCCCGCCACGATCATCGGCAAGATCCCCGGGATGCGGTACGTGCCATTCAATACCAAGGTGGCGCTACAGACTCTCGCGGGCGTGTACGGATGGGTGGGCCAGGGTGCCGCCAAGCCGCTCACGAAACTCGGATGGGGCACGGTCTCGCTGGGCGTGAGCAAGGCCGCCGGCATCATCACGCTCACCGAGGAATTGGTACGGCTCTCATCGCCCTCGGCCGAAGAGGCATGCCGCCGCGACATGATCGCGGGGATCGCCGCGTTTCTCGATGAGCAGTTCATCAATCCGGCGGTGGCTCTCGTGCCGGATGTGCATCCCGCCTCGATCACCAACGGTGCCCATAGCGCGGTGGCCACCGTCAACGCGTGGGGCGACATCGCCAACATGATCGCGTTGTTCATCGCCAATAAAGTGCCGCTCACGAATGCGGTACTGATCATGAGCGAGGCCAACGCATTCGCGCTCGGTGTCTCCACCAATCCGCTCGGTGCGCCACAGTTCCCGAGCATGGGGCCGACGGGCGGCACGTTGCCAGGCGGGATCAAGGTCGTCACATCGCAGACCGCCGCCGGTCTCGTGATCCTCGTGGCCGCCGATGAAATCCTCATCGCGGACGAGGGCCAGGTAAACATCGATATCAGCCGCGAGGCCTCGGTACAGATGGATTCGGCTCCGGCGAATCCGGCCGATGCCACTACGGTCCTCGTGTCGCTCTGGCAAAACAATTTGGTGGGCCTCCGTGCGGAACGGTTCATCAATTGGGTACGAGCGCGGCCGGTGTCGGTCGAGTACCTCACCGGGGCCGCGTGGACCCCGACGATGGCATCGCCGTTTGCGATGGGCCAGGCGGGCGGGGCGTACGTGCCGCCGCCGGCCGGCCGCGCCAAGGCCGGCGAGTAGTTCGATCGCGTGAGTTGGGCGTGCCTCGGTCCTCACACGAGGCCGGGGCACGCCTTTTGTTTTTGAGTGCGAGCGAGATCCCGAATGGCCACACGCACGAAAGCGATCCGGAACATCGCCAAGGCCCGCCCCAAGGCCGCGATCCGGCCGGCCTCGCGGGCCTCGGCGGGCCTCGGAGCCGCTACGCCTGGCGGGGGCGGGTGGCACCCGTTCGTGGTCCATGAGCCGTTTACGGGGGCCTGGCAACGCAACGCGGAAACCACGGTGGATTCCGTGCTCGCGGCTCCGATGGTGTTTGTCTGTGTCACCAAGATCATGGCCGACATCGGCAAGGTCCGATTGCGGCTCGTGGAGTTGACCGGCGATGGCGTGTGGGCCGAAACGACATCGCCCGCGTTTTCTCCCGTCCTCAAAAAGCCGAACCGCTACCAAAACCGGATCAAGTTCATCGAGTACTGGATTGCATCCAAGCTACTCCACGGCAACACCTACGTACTGAAGAGCCGCGATGCCCGGGGCATCGTGACCGCGTTGTACATCCTCGATCCGACGCGAGTAACGCCCCTCGTGACCCCGAGCGGCGATGTGTATTACGAGTTGCGGCGGGATGATCTCTCGGGCCTCGGCCCCGAAGTGACCGGCGGCATGGATGTGGTGACGGTGCCTGGCACCGAGATCATCCACGATGTGATGTACGCGCTCTTCCACCCGTTGATCGGAGTCTCGCCCCTCTTTGCGTGCGGCATGGCCGCGTTGCAACAGCAAGCGATCGCATCCGGAAGCAAAACCTTTTTCGCCAACGGCTCGCAGCCCGGGGGCGTGCTCACCGCGCCAGGGGCGATCGGCGATGACACGGCCAAGCGGCTCAAAGATTATTGGAATACCGAATTCAGCGGCGCGAATTTCGGCAAGGTGGCCGTTCTCGGCGATGGTCTCAAGTACGAGCAAATGACGATGAGCGCGGCCGATGCCCAATTGATCGAGCAACTCAATTGGAGCGGCACCACGATTTGCGGGTGCTACGGGATGCCGCCGTACCTCGCGGGCATCGGGGCGGCCCCGCCCTTTGGCCCCACTCCGCTGCTACAGCTGTACTACAACGAATGCCTACAGCCGCTCTTTACCTCGCTGGAATTGTGTCTCGATGAGGGATTGGAATTGCCCCCGCCGTACGGCACCGAATTCGATGTAGACGATTTGATTTGGGTAGATGTGACCGCGAAAAACACGGCCGCCGCCGAGGGCATCAAAGGCGGCGGCATGTCGCCCGACGAAGCGCGAGCGCGGTACTTTGGCCTCGGCAAAGTGGCCGGCGGCGGATCGCCGTATATGCAACAGCAGATGTTTTCGCTCGCGGCCCTGGCGGAACGCGATGCCGATCAACCATTTTCCAAAGCGGCCCCCGCCGCCCCGGCGGCCCCGGCCACACCCGCCGCGCCATTCACCGATGACACCAAAGCGGCGATCATCTCGCGTTTACGGCTGAAAGGAATCGAGTGCCATGCCGGATGATCTCGCGGCCGGCTTGGCCGACATCATCGCCAGCGTCGTACAACCGCTCGCGGCCCGCCTCGCCACGGCCGAAACATCGATCGCCGTGTTGACCGCGATGGCCGCACGCGTAGAGACCGTAGATGCCCGCGTACAGGATCTCGCCACCAAGGATCTCGGCTCCCTCCGAGAGCGCATGGCGATCACCGAAACGCGGCCGCCGCTCACCGGGCCGCCTGGCAAGGATGGCCGCGATGGATGGTCGCCCTCGGATTTCTCATTCACGTACGAGGGGAATCGCCGCTTTGCGATCAAGTGGCTCCACGGCGAGAGCGAGGCCGCGCACGCGGTGACGGTGCCGGGGATGCCCCTGTACCGGGGCGTGTGGGCGGCCGGCACGTACGAGGCGGGCGACATGGTGACGTGGAGCGGCGGCACCTGGCACTGTGGCGCACCCGAGACCACGGCCAAGCCAGGCGATTCGCCCGATTGGGTGTTGATGGTCAAACGGGGCCGCGATGGCAAGGATGGCCGGCCGTGAACTACATCGCATCGCTACAGCAAGCTAAGGATTACTGCGGTCTCACATGGGCGAACGGCGATCCGCAAGATGCGCTCTTGCTCGCGCAGATCGAGATCGCCGAGGCCGTGATCACCGACTATCTCAAAGCGGCGGATGCCTCGGTCTACGCGGGCAATCCGATCGTGACCGGGGCCGCGTTGCGGCAACTCTTGGATCAGTGGCGATGGCGCGGTGACGATCCCGAGACCGTGAGCGATTCCGCGTTGGACCGGCCGCCCGATGGTTATCTCTCGCCCCTCGTGACATCGATGCTGCATCGGCTCCGAGATCCGGCCCTGGCATGAGCATCACCTCGGCCGGCAAGCGGCGGGATCTCGTGCGGCTCCAAAATCCCGGGCCGCCGGTACCCGATGGCGAGGGCGGCTATACGCTCACGTGGACCGATCTCATCCCGCCCACGTTGTACGTGCGCGTGGACGGTACCCCCGGCGAGCAAGAGCGGCAAACACATGCCACGGTGGTGGCCGGCCGATCATTGACGGTGACGGGGCCGATCCATCCTGGCGTCACCACGCACACGCGCATCCTCTTTGGTGCCCGCGTGCTCCAAGTGGCCGGGATCGATCTGCAAGATCGCCAGATGGTGATGACGTGCATCGAGGCCGTGGAGCCGGCCGTATCGTGAGCGCGGCATTTACCTGGCAAGGTCTCACCGAGGCCGAGAGCGAATTGGAGGCGTTGCCGCGTGATCTCGTGGCCGAGGGGCAGACCGCCGCCGAGGAATTGGCCGCCACGGCGGTGGACGAATTAAAGGCGGTGTACGCGTACCACCACGTCACCGGCAATCTGGCGCGAGGCCTACAGGTCCGCAAGGTGAGCGATGGCACGTACGCCAAGGGATCCGAGGTGCGGAACCGAGCGCAACATTCATGGCTCTTTGACAACGGATCGGCCGTGCGCGAGACCAAGCGAGGGGCGGGCCGTGGGGCCTCGCGGCCGCATCACGCGTTCGATTCGGTGATGCACCAAAAGGATCAGATTTTCGAAACGATGATCGCGCAACTCTTGCGAGAGCACGGCCTCGGGGTGGAGGTGTCCTAATGGAAACCGCCGCCATCGATGATGCGATGGTCGCCACGCTACAGACCGATCCCGCCCTCGCGGCCCTCTGCCCCGATGGCGTCTTTTGGGATGTCGCCCCGCACGGATCGAAAGCGTTTGTGATCATCTCGCTCGTGACGCAATCGGCGGATGCGGTGTTTGGCGGCCGTGCGATCGAGACCACGATCTACGCGGTCAAAGCGGTGATCGTGAACGGGGCCGGCGATATCGCGGCGGCCGCCGCCAGGATCGATGCGCTCTTGGACGAGGGCACGCTCACGATCCCGGGGGCCACGTTCATGGCGATGCATCGAGACGATGACAACGGGCGGATTCGCTATACGGAATTTGACGATCAAAACAAATCGATCCGGTGGCAGCATCGCGGCTCACGCTATCGGGTGGAGGTAAGTCTCTCGGCCGCATTGGAAAGGACACGATCATGATTCTCAGTGGCCGCTATGGTGCGGTGTTGTACGGCGAGGACACCGGCACGCCTCCGATCACCCCCGTCGAAATCATCTCCCTCAATCAGTGGAAAGCATCATTCGCCACCGAGTACGAGGACGTTACATGCTTCGGTGACGTAAACCGCGTATACGTGCCGGGGCTACCCGACATCAGCGGGACCGTGGGCGGCTTCTGGAATTCCGAAGAGTTGGCCCTCTTCAAAGCGGCCACCGCCACCAAGCCGGGGATGTTGAAACTCATCCCGAATAACGATGAGCCGACATTTTACTGGCAAGGCCTCGCGTACCTCGATGCCTCGATCGATGCCTCGCTGAAAGCTCCCAAGGTCACGGGGAATTTCCGAGCGGCCGGCCCGTGGACCGGCCCCGATCAAGGCGTGGAGTTGAGCGAGACCGATCGCAACCATCTGGCGCGTGCGCGTGGCGAGCGGCTCAAAGGCGAGCCGGTCATGCCCGAGCGTTTCGGTGAGCGGCACGATGCCGGCGATCCGGCGGCGGCCCGGTAACGATGATCCCGAGTAGCGGCGGCGGCTTTGCACTCCGTGTGCATGGCACCGAGGGCCGCTTGCTACTCGGGGGATTGAGCACGGCCGCCACTCTCGGGCCGTGGTCGATTCGTAACGGCAAAGGCGCATGGCATCTCACGGCCACGTACCGCACGGTGGATCGGTTTCTCGTGCGGCAACGGGGATTGGGATTCACCGCTCCCAAGGCCAAGGGATTTTGGTGGTGGCCGGTGGTGAGTCTGACGATCGATGACGCGAGCAAGAGCGTACGCGCCACGTTGAAACCGCCCGAGCAATGAGCGAGCGATTCTTATGAGCCGATTCGTACTGCCCGAGACCGAGATCATCACGTTGGCCAACGGTGACACGCTCACCGTGTGGAGCCGCTTGAACGCGGGCCAGGCCAATCGCCGCTACGCCCGCATGTACACCACCGCCAGCGATGGCACGCGCATCGTAGACCTCTTGGAAGTGGGGCGGGCCACCGTCATCGCGTACCTCGTGGATTGGTGCCTGGCCGATGACGACATCCCGATTCGTGGCGTGTCGCCCGACGAGATGGCCGCCGTCCTCGATAACTTGCACCCCGACGATTTCATCGAGATCCGCGATGCGATCGACGCGCACGAGAAGCGGCAACGCGAGGCCCGCGATGCGGAAAAAAAAAGCCGTACTGGCGAGAGCAAATCCTCACCGATCTCAACATCGCCAGGCGTTGCCACTGGCGCTATGAATGGGTGACGGAACTGGATGAGGACGTGTACGAGATCCTCCGGGAATCGTTGATCGCCGAGATCGAGCGGGAGACCACGCCCCAATGATTGCGAGCAAGCTAGTAGCCGATTTCTCTCAATTTCTCGAGGCCACGAAAGAGGCCACCGAGGGATTGGCCGGCATGGAATCGCAATCGAAATCCACCGAGGCCGCCATCGCCACGGCCACCAAGATCGATCCCGCCAACGTCAAGACGTTCACCGAAGAGACCAAGCGGATGGGCACCGAGGTACGCGGTACCGATACACTCTTGGCGGGATTGTCCTCGCGGGTGGCGCAAGCGTTCACGGTGACGGCAATCGTCGGTTTCGCCAAATGGGTGATCGATACGCAAAGCGAAATCACCAAGCTCTCGGCCGCGCTCGGCATGACCGGCGAAGAGGTGCAATCGCTGCAATACATCGCCGCTCAAACGAGCGTGCCGATGTCGGCTTTCGAGAGCGCGGTGAATCACGTTACGAAATCGCTCGGCACCAACGATACGGGATTCATCGGCGCGTTGTCTCGGCTCGGGATCTCGCTCACCGAATTCCGGGCGATGAATTCGTACGAGCAATTCCTCACGCTCGGGGATGCCCTCGGCAAGATCGAGGATCCCGCCAAGCGAGCCGCCGAATCGTCGCTCACGCTCGGCCGTGCCTGGAAAGAAATCACCCCGGCGATGTTGAAAGACATGCGCGAGTTGGCGGATCAGGCCCCGAAAACATCGGACGCGAATCGAGAAGCGATCAATCGGTGGGAGGATTCGCTGCGGGGATTGTGGGCCACGTTCAAGGCCACGGTTGGCAACATGACCGGCGAATTTGCCCGTGGCTTAGAGAGTGGCGCGAACGCATCGATGCGCGATATCCCCGTGCCCAACATCATGGAGAATCCCCGGCTTGGCGTGTTGCCGGATATGGCCACGTCCACGCTCGTGGAGTATCGCAATGCGTTACTAGCAGTGCCGCCCGCGTTGAAAGAAATCACGCTCTCGGCCGAGGACGCCAAAAAGATCGGCGATGAACTGGATGCCTCGTACAAAAAGCAAGCCGAGACCGCCAAACGTACGGCCGATGAAACCGATCGATTCAACGCGGCGATGATTGAGGTGAACGGGGCCGGCCGCTCGTGGGCCGAGACCCTCGATGGCATCAACGGGGATGCCGTCGAGGCGATCAAGTACTACCTACAGATGGGCGTGTCGCAATCGGATTTGGCGGCGGCCTACGGTCTCACGGGCCGCGAGATCAAAGCGGTGAATGTGGCGATGACCGAAGAGGCCGCATTCATGAAAGCGATCGAGCAATCGATCGAGGATACCGCCGCCGTCCGGAAAAAGGATGCCGAGGCCTCGAAAGAGCAAGCCAAGGCGCAAGCCGCGCACGCGCAATCGATCATGGAGACCGACACCACCACCCGCGAGTACTACCGCGCCATCGCGGAAAAAGCGGCCGAGGCGTACGCCATCGCCACCAAGCATGCGGACTCGTACACGATCGAGCGGCTCGAACAACTCCGCACCGAATCCGAGGCCGCCGATCGTGCGCTGGCGGATTGGTCGCAAACGGCCACCACCGTGATGGCCGATGTCGATAACGCGGCCGGCCAAGCGGCCGCCGCGATCCGCACCGTGAACGAAGAGATCAAGCGCATGGAGCGGCCCAACACCGGGGGCAATCCCGGATTGATCCAAGCGGGCGGGGCCACATTCCCATCGTCCGATTCGCTATGGGCCGCCTCGATGAATCCCGGCTCGATGCTCGCCGGGCCGACACGGAGCGCGGCCCAACTCGCCAACGAATTCGATCAACGATTCCGTGCGGCGATGTCCACGGACCCGAACCGCGAATCCGATTTTTGGCTCCGGCAAATTGGCGCACCGACATCGGGCCAAAACGTCACGGTCCAGAGTGGCGCGGTGAGCGTGAACTATCCGATCATGAATGACCCGAGCGCGATGGATCAACTCGCCCGCGTGGTGGGGGATGCGATTATGTCGCGCATCACGCGCACCGGGGCGGTAGTGTGAGCGCGTACCCGGCCACGTGTCATCTCGGGCACCGGCTCAACGCGTTTCGCCTCAACTACCTGAAAGCCACATTCCTGATCAGCATCGGCGGGATTTGGTCGGGGGCCGGAGCGGGCCAGGATCTCTTAATCGAATCGCTCACGATCTCGGATCGCTTGTATGAGGTGCCCAACACCTTGATCGCCACGGTGCGCGGCACCAAGCCGATTGAGGGCCAGGTAATCCGCATTGCGATCGGGAGCCGGAACGCGGCCCCGCTTTTCGCCGGCAACATCTTGCGCGTCACCCGCGTATGGGCCGCCGATAATCCCGCGTTCGTGCTCTATCAGATCGAGGCCACCGATCCCACGTGGCGGCTCAACGCGCTCACGTTCTCGGCGCGGTACCGCAACCAATCCGCGAGCGCGATCGCGGCCGACATCATCACCAAGGCCCCGGCCGGATTCACCCCGATGATCGAGCCGGGATTGCCCGTGCTCGATGAAATCAGTTTTACCAACGTCGCCATCATGGATGCCCTCGCGCAACTCGCCACGCGCATCGGCGGGTACACCTTGTGCGACTACGATGGCCGCGTGTATCTCTTCACCACGGCCGATACGATTTCCCCTCCGGTGGCGTTAACCGCAAATCACAAATCGCTCGGGGCCGTGTCGTACGTGCGCGACCTCACGCAAATCATCACGCGGGCGGTAGTCGAGGGCGGCGGCGGCAATGCCTTGGCTCCGATCCCGCCTGGCAGCACATCGATCCCGGTGGATCCGCTCTCGTGGTACGCGGAGGCGGGCGGCTACGTGCGGAGCGGCCCACAAAGGATTCGCTACACCGGCATTGCGGGCGGCGGAGCCGGGGCCTTTGCCGGTGAGGGCACCACGCCAACCACTCCGCCAACGTTGGCGATCAATCAAGGCCCGAGCGCGATCGAGGATGGTTCCCATAGTTGGGCGTATACATGGGTAACGGGCACCGGGGAGAGTCTGCCATCGCCGCTCGTATCGATCACGCTCGGCGGATCGAGTGTGAGCGGGCCATCTACCCCGCCACCGATCCAGAACTATGCGGTGTTGCATAGCAACTTGACGATCGGGGCCACGTATACATTCGCGTTGGGATGGAACTACAACACTGACCCGCGCACGATGACCGCGCTCTCGCCCCTCGGCGCACCGGCATCGATTGTCTGCGGCCAATTCGATGATCCGCTCAATCCGCCAAATCCGCACGCCATGATGATCTTGTGGGGGTACTACAATCACTACTACGGCACGATCGATCCCGCCGCGAAGCATCTCTGTTGGTACCGCAAGGTGGGAAGCGATTGGTATTTTGAAAATTCGATTCCGATCGCGCAGATCAATGATGGCATCCACGGCTCGGTGTCATCGCAGACCGATGCGGCTATCGTGGCAGATACCACCTATCACCCGAGAAATCCATCGCCGGCGGGCAACGTTGTAAAAAAACAAGTGATCGTCAGCGGCATTGCGCCAGGGCCGGCGGGGGTGTCATCGCGCAAGGTGTACCGCACGGCCGCCAACGCATCGCAATTAAAACTCCACAGCACGATCGCCGATAACACCACCACCGCGATGGCCACGTACGACAACACGAGCGATGCCGCGCTCGGGGCCAACGCGCCGATCGCGGACACGGCCGGCATCATCCAGACGAGCAAGATCATCCCGGCCGGCAGTACCACGATGCGGCTCACGAGCACGGGGCCATTCTTGGCGGCCGGCGGGTACGCGCTCGCGGGGAGCCAGGCGATCCGCTACGCCGGCAAAACCGCCACCGACATCACCGGCATCCCGGCCTCGGGCGATGGCGCGTTGCTCCAATCGATCTCGTGGGGTACGCCCGTCACCGTGCCGCCGGCCCTCGTGGGCGTGCCGGCCGCCGGGGCCGGCTCGATCGTGTGGCCGATCGCCAAGGGGGATCCCGTCAACATCGTGATCCTCGTGGACGATGCCGCCGCGCAAGCGACACTCGCGGCCGCGATCGGGGGGGACGGGATCCGCGAATCGCTTTTGCAGGATGGCCGCATCTCGATCACCGAGGCCACCGCCCGAGGGCGTGCGCTCTTGGAGGGGCATAAGGCCGTCATCGAAACGGTGACGCATCGATCGCGGGATCCCCACACGCGATCGGGCCAGGTGATCGATGTCGCGTTGCCGCCGCCCACGGACATCACCGGCTCGTATCGGATTCAAGATGTCCAGATATCGACGTTCAATCCGCGAGCCGGCATCATGCCCGCGTACGACACCCGATCCAGTTCGCAACAATTCACATTCGAGGATCTCGTACGGCGGATGACGAGTACCACCCCGCCGCCGGCTACAGGTGAGGACCGATAGATGGCGATCAACCGCGCACCGTTTAACGCGCTCGTGGACGATGATGGCTCTAACTTGCTCGGCACGCCCTGGAATAAGGCCGCGATCGCCGGGGTGATTCTCGATCCGGTGGATGCCGCGCTCGGCGCGAGTAGCTCACGAGCCACGGTGATCGCGGCGGGCGTCACCGGCACGTTGCACGATTGGGCGATGCCTGGCCGTACCGCTAATACGATCCTCGAATGGACCGGGGCGGGCCAGGTGTACTTCACCGGCATCGCGGCCGGTGTCATGGGTGACGTGCTCACGTTCAAAAATATGTCACCGACACAGGTGATGTACTTTGGGCACCAAACATCATCGGCGGCGGCGAATCAATTTTTTCTACTCGTGGGATCGGCCGCGACCCCTGTTGCCCCATATGGATGGATGTCGGTCTATTACAACGGCACCAAGTGGATTTTGGTCGATTATGATCAGGGCAGTCCGATCACCGCTGCGTACTCTCAGGCGTACTTTCATTCCGGTGCGGGCGTGTGGACCGTTGACGCTGGCGATATGCAGGCGTTGAATTTTGTTTTGCGCGGCCGCACGCTCACCGTCTCGTTTTCGATTGCCGCTAGTTCGCTCTCGGTGAGCAACAATCTCCTACTGATTTTGAATACCGGGTGGGGCAATTTCCTGGCAAGCTCACAAAAAGTGGCGTGGTGTTTCGCGCAAGACAACGGCACCACGGAAAATGGGATGTGCCAGGTTGCACCCGCCGCGTACGGTACCGATCGGATCGCGATTTTTCGAGCGGCCACCTTGCCGTGGGCCGTGCAAACCAACGCGCTCGGGTGCTACGCCACGATCGAATTCGGAGTGCTCTGATATGGCGCAAAAACAGTACGTGGAAAAACCGTTCAAGGTGCTGGCCGAACAATGGAACGGCACCGACACCGAGCCGCTACAGGCGGGCGTGGACCTATGCGGCGGCACCAACATAGAGCCGATGCCCGGGCCGCACGTACATACGTCTCGCGGCATGGTGCTGCTACGGGCGGGCGATTGGATCGTCAAGGATCTCTGGCGCGATGAATACCAGGTGATTGCGGACGCCGAATTCTCGGAGCGATTCGGCGGCGGGGCACTGGCCGAGGGCGGGTGAATAGGAGATGGCGATGTTGATTTTCTTGCTGCTACTCGTGGCCCTGGCGATCACGCTCGCGCACGGGAGCGGCCGCGCCGTACTCTTGTGGCCGGCCGTGCTCGTGATCATCCTCGCGCTGTTGATCGCGTACGCGCCAACGGTGATCCGATGAACGTCACGATCAAAAACGCGAATGGCGATGTGCTGTGGACCGGGCCGGGGGTGGCCTCGATCTATGCGGCCGAGGCCGAGCGGGATCCGATCCTCGTGAAGATCGATCCGGCGGTGGTGCCGCTCGGCTCTCCCGATTGCGTCCTCCACTGTTACGGGGCCGGCTTTGCCGAGGGAGCGGTCATCGTGTGGAACGGATCGCCGGAGCCGACCACGCGCATCAGCGATTCGGAGTTGACCACGGGGATCAACATGGCCACCGCCGCCGTAGCGATTACGCTCCCGGTGGCCGTGCGGAATCCGAGCGGGGCCGAGTCCGTGCCGCTCGCGTTTACGTTCACCCCGGCCGCACCTGGCGGCCTCGGCCTCGGCGGCCCGCCCGCCGGCTACCGGCCCCGGTAGACGTTCACCGGCCGCCGGCCCTGACACTTGGCGGCCGGCTCCGGTGCCTCGGCGGCATGGGGCCACCGGGGGAGAGACCGCCGGAGCCGGCCCGCCAAGGCGGCCCCCCCCGGGGGGGGGTGGCGGCGGCCGGTTATTTTATGACCGCTCCGAGCCACGCCAGGCGGCCCGCCACGGGCCGCGCTCGCGCCGAGGGGCCACCCGGCCACCCGTCCTCACAGAACCGCGCCACGGGCCGCGAGGCCGCCCGCCTTGGGCCGCGTTGGGGCATGGTCTTTCCTGGCCCCCGCGATCGGTTCCACGTGGCACATCCATCGCGGCCGTAACGCGATCCGATCCCGCTCTCAAAACTCGGCCGGCCGGCCTCGTGATTCTTTCCAGACTTTTTCCAGACTCTTTCCAGACCTCGCGGAATCGTTAGGGATTCAGAGTGTGCAAATGTCGCAATGGACGATAGGCGCGAGGCGAACCGAAGAGCGAAGATGCGCGGAAATGTTAGGAAAAGCTAGCGATTTGAGGGGGTGTCGGGGGTGGGGCGGGGTCTTTATGCTGGACAATGCTACATGGTTTAAGCTGTAGCAAACAAAGCGGTTAGCGTTTTCTTCCAGACCCGTTTGCCAGACTTTGCACAAAAACTCTGGAAACCACGGGCCGGCGGCGGGCACGATCGCCCGGGCCGCCGGCCCCGTGATTGTACTACTCGGCGGGCAACACGAACGCGGCGGCGGCGGCCTCGTTTACCACGCGATTGGCCGAGCGGGTGTACCTCGCGGTCATCTTGGAGCCGGGAGCGTGAAAGAGAAACCGGCCCACGGTGGCCTGGTCTCCGCAGACCGTGTACAGGTGCGAGCCAAACGAGTGCCGGAGATCCTTGGTGCGGAACGTGCCCCGGGGGATGCCGGCTTTGGCGGCCGCGAGGACCACGGCCCGGTACACGACCGTTGTGTTGAACGTGCCGAACGCGTCGGCCGCGACAAAGGCCCGCATCGCCGCGAGGCCGGGGCCGGTGAGCGGGATCGTATCGATGACCACGCCATCCCCCTTGCGGCGATAGCTCCGCACGGTGCCCGCGTCAGGGCCGAGGATCACATCGTTGGGTTTCAACTCTTTGAGTTGGATCGGATCAAGGCCGGTGTACGCCATCGCCGTGGCGCGAATCTTGGCCAGCGAAAGCCGCGCTCCCGGCTTGCGGCTCCGGCCGAACGTATCCGGCATCGCCGCGATGATCCGGACGAGCACATCGATCGGCACCCCGCGTACCTCGGCCCCCTTGGCCTTGGGCCGGCGATCCCCGAGGGCATCGATCGGATTCGGCAACGCGGGGAACATCACCGAGTAGAACCGAGAGAGAGCCGAGAGCCGCTTGATGACCGTGGAGCCGGGATCGGGCACGGGTGCCCATCGCCCTTTGAGGCCGGCCGGCCGCGCTACGGGGATCTTCCAACGGTTCAAGACGATGGCGATGTCGTCAGCGGTGATCGAGGCCGGATCGCGATCGGCCGCATCCAGTTCCGCCACCCATCGATCCAACTCGCGGGCGGTGGCCCCGTAGCTTGGCATCGCGGTGATCTGCAATTTGAACGTGGCGATGGCGGCCGGGAGCGTGCCGGCCTCGGCCGCCTTGGGGGCGGCGGTTTTGAGTTGCTCCCACTCGGCGATGAGCGCGGCGGCCGTGCTCTCGATCGGCATCATGGCGATGCACAGTTTGCCGGCCACCTGGCGGGACACTTCCCACTGGCGGCCTTTGATGCGGACCCCCCGCAACGCGAGCCGGGGATCGGTTTTCTTGATCTTGTATTCGTTGGTCATCACAGTCTCCAAGCGGGGTAAAAGTTTCGGGGGCGGCGGCGGTCTATTTCACGAGGCCGCAATCGCCGCGCAGTTCCGGCATCGGCATCTCGTGCCACTCGATCGGCTCGCGGATCTCGCACACGGTGAAACCGGCATCGGGGTGCCACCGGCACGGCCGCACGAGGACGGGCAATCCCGGGCGGCTATCGGTGCGGATCCAGATCCACCGATCACGAGGGGCGGTGGCGATCGGTGCCCATCCGATCATCGCGGGCCTCCGGTGGCGTACGCGGTGAATGCGTCGAGGGCGATCGAGCGGATCGATCGGCCCTCGCGGGTGGCCTTGGCTTTGACCTTGGCCCATAGTGCCGGCGGGATCGCATCGAGAAGATAGCGGCGGCCGGTCTGCCCGGGCGGGATCGGGTAGTTGCGCGAGTAGCCGCGATCGGGCGTAGCGCGGCGGCGGGGTGCGGCCTTGGCCTTGGGAGCCATCAGCGGGCCTCGCTCACTTCAATGCCATCGCACGGGCCGCCGGCTTGGAAGTACAGCCACGCGGCCTCGATCATCGCGTAGTACTCGGGCGTGGTCGGGGCCAGGGAGAAATTCGGGCCGGTGACACGGAGGCCGACATTTGCCCACAAGGCAAAGCCGTTAACGATCGTGCTCGGCTCTCCCTCGCGCTTGATTACGATGGCCGCGTCGGCCAACTTGCGCGGCCGTGCGTTGTCATCGTCATCGCACGGCATGAAATCCACGATGTAGCGGGTGGCCATTAGCGTGCCGCCTCGATCAACAGACGATCGGGGATCGTGGCATCGGTGGTGACGGTGCCGCCGAAGTGTGCGGCGATCTTGCGGATCGCCTCGCGGGTGGCCTCGTGGTGCGAATCGATCACGAGGTGGCGGCCGCCCCGGCGGGTGACGCAACACGTAGACGCGATCGCGGGGGTAGCGGTGATCCGAGCGGCGATGCGGGCGGTGGCGTTTTTGGTCATCGTTGTCTCTCCAAGCGGGCGGCCGGGGGATCCGGCCGACACCAAGGATCCTACCGACAATCATATGATTCTGCAATAGGCCAAAATCCTAGGATTCCGGCGTGGTTTCGCTCCGATCATCGCCCCTCGGGGAGAGAGCGAGACACCCGTGCCCGGGCCGGTGTGCGGTACCGCACCCGGGGCATCGCAAGCGGCGATCGATCCTGGCGATCAAGAGCCGGCGAAAATGGATCGCGGTGGTACTTTGATCTGGCGCGGTGACGTGATCCCGTAGCAGGGCGGCATGCATCAATCCGAGTTGCTCCACGTTGAACGTGTGCAGCGGCACGAGATCGATCAACTCACCGAGGACCGCCCCGAGATCCGCGAGTGTCGGTGGCGCACACATCGGGCAATCCTCGGCCGCGTGCAACCATTGCGGGTGGCGGCCGCAACTCATGACCGCAACTCCCGCCAGGCCTCAACGGGATGCCGGTGCGCGTACGCGTAGCCGGCGATGTAGGCGTGCGCGATCCCGTAGCGGCCGGCGATCAACCGCACCCCCGCGAGCGAGGCCACCACGTACGGCCCGATCGATTCGTCCACACTGACGATCAATGGCAGACCATCGGCCGCGTATTTGAGCGCGGCGAGATCCGTCCGGCGGTGGTGTTGCGTTTGTCGGGAGATTTTAAACATGGCCAGTGATCACGCGGGCCACGGCCCGCCACAATTGCTCGGTGACAAACACGAGGATGGCCCCGCCGCCAAACACAAACGCGAGAAACCACGCGATCGAGATCCAATCGTCACGCGTCAGATGCGGGCGACCGCTCGGCATCTCCTACTCGGCCTCGCGTCGGCTCTTGCGTTGCCGCGCTCGGTGCATGTCGTACCGGCTTTGAATCGTCATCCAATAATCGGCCCCGGTCTGAAAGAGGGCACCGAGCGTGATCGCCGAATCCGCCGTCACCCCGCGATGGCCGGCGAGCATCTCCGTAAAATTAGTACGCGACATCGGTAAGAGACTGGCGGCCACGTGTTGCGTGAGTTTTCGCATCGAGAGATAGCGGCGGATCACCTCACCGGGATGCGTGCCGGGAGCGATCGCATCAAGGGGGATCACGGTGGGAGCGGTGGCCATGAGCAAGATACCCTCCGAACGAAGTACGCCATTGCAGAGTAGACACACGATCGATCGATCTGGCGGGCGGTGGGGCGGATGGCAATGGCTCACGCGGTGGCGGGTGTCGGTTTCTCGGTGCGAACGTAGCCATCGCCGCTCTTGGCGAGGTACCCCCGCCGTACATACGGGGCCACCCGTTGGCCGCCCGGGCGTGGCTCGATCGGATCGTACCGCCCAAGAAACTCGGCCATCCGTGCCCGCCGTTTGCCGGCCTTGCTCGTGGGCGTGCGCTTGGTGCCCTTGCGGAGCCATCGCGTTTGATCGGCCTTGCCGGTTTTACGGTAGCCGCCATGCGATCGGAGCCAGTTGAGGACGGTACCCGTATGCACGCCCGCCCGCTCGGCGATCGTTTTCGCGTGGATCGGTTCATCGTCGGCCACGGCCGCGATGATCTCGGCCACGCGTTCGCTCCCTTTGCGGCGGCGGCCGGTCTCCAAATTGATCGCCGCGCTCACGAGGGCGGCCGTGGCCTCTTGTTTCTTGGCCGTCCTCGTGTGCGTGAGATCGGCCGCCACAAATTCATAGTGATCGATCTGCGCCTGGATGGCATCGCGCTCGGCACGGAGCGCGGCGAGCCGCCGAGCGATGCGCGAATCGATCGCGTTGCCGTGTGCGAGGGCATCGATCACCTCGGGGCGGGCGGCCCCGTTCATCGGGCGTGTGTACTTGGCCATGTCTGTCGTCTCCTATTTCCGCCGTTTGCGGCGGTGGCTCGTGGCGGCATGCTTCTCGATCGCATCGTGCTGGTGTTTCAAGGTGTTGAACGTCACGAATCCGGCGGGGGCATCCTTGGCCTTGTGTTTCGCGGCCCACGATTCGATCGTGCCCACTCCGCGAATTTCAAAGGCGGCCCCGAGGACCATGAGCGAGATCGGCCCGAGATTCGGGATGGCCAGATCAAACGGGCTGATCTCTTGGTACACCTGGCGCACCGATTCGGCTTTGGCGGTGGAGAGTAGCTCGGTGAGATTGCGAGCGGCCACAAACGAGAAACACGAGACCGCCGCCAACTCGGCCCGGGTGAATTGATCCCGGCCGATCACGAGCACGGGGGCACTTACACGTTCAGTAGCAGACTTGACGGCCGATGAACCGTAGATCGCGGTGGAGAAAAGCATCACCGCGCTCCGGATCGAGCGAGGGCGTAGGAGGGGCGGCCGACTACGCGCCGATTATTGGCATGGCACTTGCCACCCACCCCCCCCCCCCCCCCCCCCCCTAATTTTTTCGGGAGAGCGAGAATCCCATTTGACACACGCATCGTTACCTCCAAGCGGACCACGATCTTAGCCCATCGATTTGTCAGAAATCCCGCTTGACTTCTACCAAAAGACGCCATCCGGCGCAATAGATATTTCACTGTCGCAATGCACCGATCGTCGGCCACCTGACAGTTCTACCAGCGAGCATCCGCCGCGAGCCACGCGGCCGAGCAATCGGCGGTGGCCACCTCCACGATGCCGGGATATCCGGTGACACGGTATCAATGTCACCTTGCCATGCGGGTAACGTCGGATGGCGTCCGTTGTAACTTGATGACGCAATGGAAAGCCTGATTGATATGGATCGTGCGCTAACCGTGGCAGATATGGCGTATCTGTTGAAGTTATCGCAGAGCTACATCCGGCGGGAACTGAAAGCGGGCACGTTCATGATTCCGCCACTCCCTGACATCAACCGCCAGGCCCGATGGTGGGGGCCGACCGTGCGCGAATGGTTAGAGCAACGATCGTACGGCGTGCCGGCCCCGCCGCCCGCCGGAGTGAGGACCAACGATGGCAATGATCAGCAAGCCGCCGGCCTCGGCGAAGTGCTACACCCGAACGCAAGTGATGGCGATCCTCGGGATGATGAGCGCGAAAAAATTTGAGCGGAAACACAAGGCCGGCGAGTTGCCGTACGTGGTGGAGCTACAGCCATCGATCCCGAATCACAAATTGTATCGGGCGGATCTCATCGATCGCTATGCGGCCGGCGAGTGGGAGGCCCCGCGCACCTTGGCATCGCATCGCCGCATCGTGAGCCGGCCGATCCCTCGGCGGCCGCGTGTGATCGTGGAGACCGCCCATGAGTGATCCGGTGATCGTACCCGAGACACTCCCGGCCAAGGTGCCGGCCGAACCGATCGAGCGCGTACCCGTCAACGTCGGGATCCGGCCGGCCTCGATCGAAGAGGCATGGCGCACGGCGAAATTCGCATCCGAATCCAATCTCGTGCCGGCGAGCTATCGCGGTAAACCAACTGACGCGCTCATCGCAATCATGATGGGGGCCGAGTTGGGATTAGCTCCCGTGCAAGCGTTGAATTCGATCGCGGTGATCAACGGCCGGCCCTCGGTGTGGGGCGATGGTCTCTTGGCGATCGTGAAGCAATCACCCCTCTGCCTCGCGCACGATGAATATCTGACCGAGGGCGGGCAACGCGTGGAGCGGCTCACCCCCGATGCGATCAAGGCCGATACCACCGAGGCCGTGTGTACGTTCAAGCGAGCCGGCCACCCCGATCCGATCACGCGATCATTTTCCGTGGCGCAAGCCAAGCGGGCCGGCCTCTATGGCAAGCCAGGCCCGTGGCAACTCTACCCCGATCGCATGTTGCTCATGCGAGCGCGATCGTTTGCCGCTCGGGATGCGTTTCCGGATTTGCTCCGTGGCCTGATCACGCGTGAAGAGGCCGAGGACACCCCGCCACGCATGGACGATCCGCCGGCCGCCGCTCGGGTGCGGCGGCTTAGTGAGTCACCGCAAGCCGCCGAGGGAGTGGAGCATGTTGATGGTGTTAGGTGATCATTCCCACTTTTGCGATTGGGATGCGCCAGGGCGGCTCGTGGTGCGGGCCGTGTGCGGGATCCTGATCCGCCGCCGCGATCATGCCGATGCGCCATCGTGCCCGGTCTGCCAAAAAGTGATCCGCCGCCGCGAGACCGAGGATGCCGAGACCGAGAGCGAGGGATCCGATGCGGTGCGATAAGTGCGGCGAGGACAAGCCCGACACGATGCCTCGGCTCTTCCACGGCACGATCTTGATCAGCGAGGGATTTTACCGCGAGCGGCCTGGCCCGAAAGGCGATGGCGATGTCGTCAAGGTCTCGATCGATCCCGCCCTCTGTACCGCGTGTTGCTCGCGGATGCCGGATCGCCAATGGATGACCGTGCCGGCCTCGGAGTAACGGCGATGCGCGTGCTCGATTTTGATCCCGAGGCCCATGCGTATTTTCTCGATGGCGTGCGCGTCGGTCGATCCGTTACCGGCGTCCTCAAACGAGCGGGCCTCTTGAATTTCGATCGCGTGCCGGCGGCCACCTTGGAGCGGGCACGGCTCCGAGGCCAGATCGTGCATCAGGCGTTGCACTACTTGAACGAGGGCGATCTCGATCTCGCGGCCTTTGCGGCGGATTACCCGCTCTATATGGGGTACATCGAGGCCTGGCGATTCTTCGTGGCGGCTCGGGATTTTCGGCCGCTCTTGTGCGAGCGGCGGGTATGCGATCCCGATCGCGATGTGGCCGGCACGATCGATTGTCTCGGCACCCTCGATGGCCGTGCGGTGTTGCTCGATTTCGCCACGGGCGATCCCGCCGATGCCGCCAAGGATTTGCAAACCGCCGGCTATGTGGCCCTCGCGGCCGCCTGGCGCGACAACGATCCCGCGATCGATGCGTTTCTCACCCGATGGGGGATGCCCCTCCGTTATGCCGTGGCCCTCCGATCGGATGGCACGTTCTCGATCGAGGGGTACCGCGATCCGAAAGACACCCGCGCTTTTTTTGCCCTCGTGGATGCCCAACGCATCACCGAGGCCCGCCGGAAACCGCGCACCGAATAGGAGAGCCGATGCCGTACTCGATGATCGTGTACCCGACACCACTGGATGCCGCCGTCATGTTTACGCCCGATGCCACCGGCACCGGCATCCCGGGCGGCCCGTACACCGCTCCCGATGGCCGCCCCGGGCAAATCATCTACGTGCCCGATGACATTCCGGATCAGCAAGGGGCGTGGCTCACCGTGGAGCGCGATGGCTACGTGCCGATGCACGTGCGCGGATTCCTGGCGTTGAATCCCGAGACTCAGATCGCCCGCTTACAGGTGGACGATTACATGCTCGTGGCGTCGGGCGATCCGATCGATCCGGTGGATCCCGATTCGACGCGCACCCCGCAAGAGATCATCGATGAGGTGTACCGCACCACCGATGCGAATCTCCACACGCATGACGGGTGCGGGCAGTTCACCGAGGCGGTCTGTGATGCGCTCCACCGCGAGCATTCGCAGAAGTGGGGGCACGTCGCCAAAACGCCCGGGCAGAATCAGTACAACGGCCACGCGGTGGATGCGGTGATGTTGCTCGGCACGGCCAAGGGCGTGGCCGCCGGCACGTACGACATCATTCTGGATTCGGTGTCGCCCGAGGCCGAACCGGCATTCAATCACGTGGGGCCGGCGGATCCGAATCTGTGGCTCTACCCGGCGGCGGTGGCCGCGCTCGCGTTTGAACTGCAATCGATCGCGGCCCGCCTCACATCCTGGCGCGTGCGTCCGGAGGGGCGGCGGTAGTGGCCGCCGCGCTCACCGTCCAAGATCCGGCGGCCGCGCAATCCGTGGGCACGGAGTTGGCCACCGAGGGCGACGCGTTGATCCGCCGGCTCGGGGATGGCCCGGTCTGCAATCTCTACACGCTCGATCAAGCCGTGCGCGATCGCCAGGATCTTGGCCGCGCTATCAAAGCCGGCGAGGCGTACTTTGGCCCGCTCAAAAAGATGGCGCATCAACTCTGGCGGGCGTTATGCGAACGCGAGAATCAAATCCTCGATCCGCTCCGGCGAGCCGATCACAGTAAGGCCCTGGCGATCTCCGCGTACAAGGCGGCCGAGGACGTGCGCCGACGCGAGGCCGAGCGCGTGGAAGAGGACCGCCGCCGAATCGAGCGCGAGGCCGATGCGGTGGCCGAGGCCGCGATCCTCGAACGCCAAGGCGATCACGCGCTGGCGGCGGCGGTAGTGGCCGAGGCCGTGGCGGCCCCGGCTCCGGTGGTGGTGTTGCCCGATCTCACGCGCCAGGTGGACGGCTTGAAATTCACCCGGCGATGGCACGCCCGCATCGTCTCGCCCGCCCTCGTGCCCCGGGAGTACCTCATCGTGGACGAGAAGCGGATCGGGGCATATGCCCGAGCGATGAAAGAGAGCGCGAGGATCCCCGGCATCGATTTCTACTTCACGGATGACCCGGTGCGGTGATGGCGCGGCCCACATTCACGGGATCCCGGCGGCCGGTGGCGTTACGCGGGATGTTCTGGTTTATCGATCGGTGGCGGCAATCTCAAGCGTTCATGGATCTCACGATCGAAGAGCAAGGCGCGTATCGGAATTTGCTGGATGAGGCGTGGCTCAGAGGCGGCGGGATTCCCAACGATCCGGCCCTACTCGCCAAGGCCTCGGGCGATCCGATTCGGTGGAAATTCATCAGAAAAAACGTACTTCGTTACTTTGAAAACGATCGCGGCACCCTCCGAAATCGCACCCTCACAACCGTACGACGTGAATCACAAATGCGAGCGGAAAGACAACGCAATTACCGCGAAAAACATAACGCGCACCATAACGGACACCATAACGCGGACCATAACGAATAGCGTAACGATTGCGGCACGCACCATAACGCGCACCATAACGACCACCATAACGCGAGGCAGTATCAGTATCAGTATCTAGTACGTACAGGCGATGGACGTACCGATCGATCTCCGTAGAACACGGGGATCGTACTACCAACAATTAGAACCGGCTCCGCCGCTCATGCCCTTGATCGAACACGAAAATCCGGCCGCCGATCTCCGGCTCTATTTGCGCCTGGCGCGTGCGGTGTTGCGCGGCACGTCCGATCGCGGGGGCGATGCCGCCGAGGCCGTCAAGGTGGCATGCGCTCGGTTACGGCTCAGCTATTCATCGGCCCTCGTGTGGCGCGTCCTCGATCGCGTGGAGAGCCGCCGGCCGGCGGGCCAGGCGGCCCGCCCTCGCACGAGCGGCGGCGGGGGAGGCCTACCCCACACGGAGGCGGCCGCGTGGCTCCACGGCCTCGGAGCGCGGCCGCCGGTTATAGCCGAGGTGAGGGAGCGAGCGATGCGGATCTGGATGCGGCTTGGCTCAGCCCTCCGGTGCGGCGGGTGCGGCGAGATGATGGCCGGCGGCTCGGCCGTGCTCATGCTGGCGAGCAATGCCGGCGGCGGGTGGCGCAAGCTGCGATGCCCATCGTGCGCTGGCGAGCCGGTGCCGGCGATCCCCGAGGTGGCCGCCGGGGCCGAGGCCGCGAGCCGCGAGGACCGCATCGCCGATGCCCGCCGCGAGGCCTGGCACCGGATCCGAGCCGCGCACGAGCGCGAGCGCGAGCCAGGCGAGGACGGGTGATGCGCGTCTATTACGAGGACGCGCACGCCACGATCTACCACGGAGCCACCGATGACGTGATTGATCAGTGGTGCGGCCTCCGGACGAAATCGTTTGATCTGTTGCTCACCGATCCGCCGTACGGCATCGGCTCGTGGTCCGCTACTGGCGGCAACTCCCTACGCGCCGATGAGATCGCCGGCATCAACGCGTGGGATGTCGCTCCCGATCCCGCGTTGCTGGTGGCGTGCATCAACCTGGCGAAGTACTCGATCGTGTGGGGCGGGAACTATCTCGGCTCCACCCTCGGCCGCACGCGTGCCCCGCTGATTTGGGATAAAGGCATTCGCGGGATGCACTTTGCCGATGGCGAGATGGCGTGGACGAATTTTGATTTCGGCACGCTCCGCATTTTCAACATGCCGGTCGGCCGAGGCGATACGAAAGGCCACCGGCTCCACCCGACGCAAAAGCCGGAGGCGTTGATGCTGTGGAGCCTACAGATGGCGCACAAAGCGAGCGGCCCCGTACTCGATCCGTTCATGGGATCCGGTACCACGCTCGTGGCGTGCAAGCGATTAGGCCGGCGATGCGTCGGGATCGAGCGCGATGAAAAGTACTGCGAGATCGCGGCCTCGCGGCTCTCACAAGGATCCCTCTTTGCGGAGATCGCCACGCCGAGCGCAGACACCGAGGCCCCGCCCAATGTGGAGACGATGCGATGGTGAACGATCAATCGTCCCTCTTTGATCCGCCGGTCTGCCCGCACTGCGGTGGCGATGCGTCCTCACCGAATCATTGGCTCGTGTGCGATGGCCGGCAAGGGCAGATCGAGGCCGAGGCCGAGGCCGCCGCACCGGAGCCGGCCGCGCCACAGAGCACGATCGCGGGCACGCGTGAGACATCGATCCAAGCGTTCTATAACGCGGTGGATTCGGGGATCATCGAAACGCGGCGGCAACAGGTGTGGATGGGCCTCCGTGCGATCGGGATCGCCACCGCGCATGAAGTATTGGAGTACCTGAAAGATCAACATCTGCCAGGCCTCGCGCAAGTCACGAGTAACAATCTCCGTACTCGGTTTACCGAATTGCGGGATCGCGGATTGGTGCGCGAAGTGGGCGAGCGGCCATGCCGCATCACCGGACGCACGTGCATCACGTGGGAGATCGTACCGCCCGATCAATACGTGGGCGAGACCACGGTACACCGATGCCCGCAATGTAATCAGATCGTCTCGCGGGATATTCCGATCTCCGATCCCGAGCGAGTGGCATCGTGAGTTTCCACGTACCCGAGTACGCCCGCATCCGCTCGCACCCGCAACTCGGCACCACGGAGGCCGATGGTAACAACGGCGCATTCAGTATGGGATCGCCGGAGCCGGGATGGGATTTGTGGCTCATCGCATCCGATGGTGAGGGATGGGAGCACGTGAGCGTACACGCATGGAACGGCAAACGAGAGCGCACGCCCTCATGGCGCGAAATGTGTTTTGTGAAATCGCTCTTTTGGGATCCCGAGGATGAGGCCGTGCAATTCCACCCGGCCGCATCCGAGTACGTGAACTGTCACCCGCACACGTTGCACATCTGGCGGCCGATCGGCCGAGCGATCGAGATGCCGCCGGCTGATCTCGTGGGGCCGCGATGACGATTACGTTTCGCGTCTACGGGATCGCGCAACCAAAAGGCAATCTGAAAGCGTACACGCCACGCGGGATGAAGTTTCCGATCGTCACCGACTCGAATCGCTCGGTCAAATCATGGTCGCAACTCGTGGCCGAGACCGCATCGCGCACCTTGAACGAGGCCGCCTTGCGCCAGGGTGCCGGCATCGCTCGGGGATTCATGATCGCGGCCGTGCGTGTGCGTGTGGCCTTTGCGCTCCCTCGGCCCAAATCGATCAAGGCCCGCACGATCCCGCATCTCACCGCTCCCGACATCGATAAGCTCTCGCGCTCGGTCCTCGATGCGCTCTCGGGCGTGCTCTATCGGGATGATTCACAGGTGGTGGAGTTGCACGCCACCAAGTACTACGCGCCACACCTGGCCAATCCCTACTGCGATGTATCCGTCGAGGGGATCGATCCAGACTCCACGATCTCGCTCTCAGAGATCACAGCACGCGGCATGGTGACGCGATGAGCGTGCGTCAACTCGTGGCCGATTGGAGTGATAACACGATCATCAATCCGTGGGCTATTTCGATTCGCCACGCGATCGCGCTCGGAGATGCCGATGCCGCGTATCGGCTCACTCGTGGATTGTGTCAACGGATTCGGGAGTTGGGCCGATGGTAAACGAGCGCACCACGATCGATCTCGTGACCGAGTTACAGCGCACGCAATGGCAGTTTTACGCGCTACAGCGAGCGGTGATTGTGTTGCTCGGCCATCTGCATTCGCAAGGCCTGATCCCGCCCTCGGCTCTCGCGGACGTGATGCGGATCTTGGAAAGCGAGGGCAAGTGAAGATCCGCGATGCGATGCCCATCAGCCACAACTATGAGATCCGAACCGTGGAGGCACCATTCTCGACGGCGATCACGGTATTTCTCCAAGCCACTGGCGTGGAGGTGGATTTACCGTACGAGGCCATCGCGGCTCTCGCTGATACACAAGGCGAGATGGATGAGGCCGATCCCGATGGCCGTGTCGATTGGAGCGTGCAATGGGAAATCCCGTATGAGGATTTGATCGCGTACGTGATCGATGGCCACCGCTGTGGCGATGGTGCATTGCGGATGCGCGACAGCGATCGCGATGATCTGGTCGCTCTTGCTACCGCGCTCGAAACCGCCGCCGGGCAATTGAGATCCGCGATATCAGAGGCCATCCCTGTAAGCGAGGACAAGTGAATCGCCCGCCACGGCCACCGCCGCATTGGTTTGGCCTCGATGAATTGATCGTGGTGGCGTGGGTACTCCTGGCGATTGCCGCGCTCGTGGGCATCTTGGCGGCGGTGTTTCATGGCCTCTGGTGGAGCGCGTGATGGCGCGAGCGATCGCGATCGCCTGGCGGATGGTCCTCATCGCGCTCGTGTTGATCTTGGCGGCGGGATTTCTCTTGCAGTTCGAATGGGCGGTTACAACGTAGAGAGCGAGGGCAGAGCGATGGGCGACCTATTGATCGAGGACGGAGCCACACCAACAGCCATCACCACGAAGCGGAAGCGAGCCAAGCGGCCCGCCCCGGTGAACCGCGATCAAATCTTGCGGGCCGTGTGGGATCTCGCGGAAGCATTCAAGACCGCCAACGCGGCCGAGCGGCTCGCGGCTCTGCGATGGCTCGTGAGCGTGTACGTACCAAGTGCCGAGATCGTGGAGCCGAGGACACGGCCATGACGACGTTGGAAGAGCGGATCGCGTTTCTGGAAACCACGTTGATTCGCACGGTGGAGCTATTAGATCAACTCGCCACGATCGTCATCCGCATGCAGGATGCCGAGGACGATCCCGATTGCGTGGACGTGGGAGAAACGCGGCATCGATTCGAGCGGCCGCGATCCGAGGATTGAAACCGTGCCGATCCTGTACCCGTGTACGACGCCAGGATGCCACGCGCTCATCCCTCGGGGCATCGGCCGGTGTCATCGCCACGGAGGCGGCACCGCAACACAACGCGGGTACTCCAAGCAATGGACGAAACGCGCCGATCTCTTTCGGCAACGGTACCCGCTCTGTGGCGATCGCCCGGGCCAGGCGGTACCCGTGATGTCCGCATGTTGGCTCGCATCACCTCGGCGCTATACGCCCGCCGCGTGCGTGGATCACGTGCGGCCGCACCGTGGCGATGCCTCACTCTTTTGGGACGAGATCGGCAACTGGCAATCGCTCTGCCTTTCGTGCCACTCGGCCAAAACGGTGGCCGGTCTGTGATCGGTTCGATTACGTGAATCACCGTAACGCGGGAGCGCGATCGCGCACGTGCGGAATGCCCGTAACTCGACATCGGGGGGGGAGGGCGAATGTGCAGTTACGGGGAGCCGGGAAAT
>Ga0193738_1000295_pt1 | contig 30778 bp, 62 predicted proteins | sample L2a1metaG_FD_144927 | JGI IMG/M metagenome (GOLD analysis project Ga0193738, IMG submission 144927) | Soil microbial communities from a riparian zone of the East river system, Colorado, United States - L2a1 | ecosystem: Environmental > Terrestrial > Soil > Riparian zone | place: USA: East River... | reverse complement strand
GTAGGACACGCTACCTCGGAGTCGGGTTGGGTCTTACGTGCCTGTCCCAATCCCATTTGCAAGCCAACATTACTGTGGTGCGTCACCCCATCCGAATTAGTCACCGCGTTTGCTCCCGTTTAATGCGCTTCGGCATTCCTTCGGACTGCATTCTGCGTTGCAGCGGCGACATGTCCTCTTCCTTCGTTGGCTCTGGATGCTGCTCTTTGTGCCGAAGGAAGGCGTCGCGAACGTCGCCGCCCTTATGGATGTGCAATGGGGCGGGAAGAATAAACGGCAACAGATCATCGTGACGCCGTGGGTCGGCATTTGCCGCGTCGCTGGCGTTGTCGAGAGCCTTGATGATGGCCGGGTCTTCCGGGTCAGGGCAGTGCTCGGCCATATTGCCTATAACCTGATAAAGTTCGGCACAATCACGGCGCAGCCGCTCGATCTCGTCGGCGGCCTCATGCAGAAAGTCCTTGGGATGAAACCTAGCGGCGTTTTCGCGCAGCCGCTCTACTATGTCAGCCATCGGCGCGGTCTCCCGTGGGAAGCGCTGCCGGGAGAACGCGACTCTCCTTAGCCAAGCGTGGAAAAGACGCCAGCGATTTAAGAGCGCAGAGGCGCTCCACGGCAGATTCGGTCATCAGTCAGCCCCCTTATCTGCGGATAGTGCGGCGGGCTCAACTGTGATGAACACACACGTAGGCAGAATGGCATCCACAACTGCCAGTTGACCGGGCTTAAGCTGACCGCAGAGCATGGTTTCCTTGCCCGTCCTTGGGTTCACAAGGATCAATTCAAATGTGCCGTCTTGAAACCCGGCGAAGCCCATGCGGATTGTTTCAGTCATGCGTCACCGGACTTATGGGATGTTAGCGCGGCCATCGGGTTACATCGCCGGGGAGGAAACGAACGATGGCGATCAGCATTGCCAGCGCGCACACGCCAAGGAATGCGAGCCCTCCTATTTCCCCGAGTGTCATTAGGCGGCTCCTTTGGTCGGTGTGTGTGTCAGTCGTTCGCGGTCCATTACGTCATCAAAGGTTTTGCTCGCCGACTGTGACCCATCCAGCCAGCCTTGAATTTTCGCTGTCTTGATATAGGTGGCGAACAGGTGGATGGCTTTATCGCGATCCACCGTGCGGATCAGGTCCACAATAGTATCGATCTCATCTGGCTTCATGTTTCGCCTCCTTTATTCGTGCTAAGCGCGGTCATGATTGCCCGCCCGATGATTTCCGGGATTTGCGGGACGACGGCGTTGCCGAGACCTTCAATTCGGTCCAGCCCATCGGGAACCCCATAAGCCATTCGACCCACGTCGGGTTCAACCCGCCACGCTTCCCCGAGCTCGCCCCCTCGGCAATGCCAACCGATCGCGGCAGGGATGATTGCTGGCGCCCAGGCGCGTTCGATATGCCCGCCTTGAAGTCGCCCGCGTTCGGCGTCGGCCACATCCGAACCGCGCCACCCAAGGTCGTTCCGCGCTTCTTGTGTCCCGCCGCTGCTCCTCGGCCCGCAACCTGATCGTTGTCCTGACTGGTTGGCGTCGGCCAAAGGCCCCGCTCCGCTGCCTGGACTTGCAAACTCAAGTCGGTCAGCGAAATCCCCATGCTGTGGCCGCGCGCCACGCTCTCCCTCTTGCGATCGAGGAAGCGTTCCGGGGTGCCGCCCGCTGGTTGCGCAACCGGGGTAGCCCACAATCCAGATACGGTCGCGTCGGTGGCGAGCGCCAATGGCGGACGCTGGTACGCAGTCCCACTCCGCATCGTACCGGAGCGCGGCCAAATCTCCGAGAACTCGGCCAAGCCCCCGACCAAGCAGCGCTGCGACGTTCTCCACGATGACGTAGCGGGGTCGAAGTTCGCCAATAAGTCTGGCGTACTCTGCCCAGAGGCCGCTGCGCGTGCCATCAATTCCAGCACCCCGGCCGGCCGAGCTGATGTCCTGGCATGGAAACCCGCCGCAGATGACATCGGCAGTAATTCCATCTGCCCGGAGCCGATTGGCGGTGAGCCCTCTAACGTCGGGGTAGCAGGGAACGTGCGGCCATCGCTCAGCAAGGACGCGTCTGGCGAACGGTTTGACCTCACAGAACGCGACGGTTCGCATTCCGGCCCGCTCGAGCCCGAGGCTGAACCCGCCGATCCCGCTGAAGAGGTCGAGGACATTCACGTCTCACCGCGTTTAGATGTGGGAACGTTGTTCGTGCTTAGTGCGGTCATCGCTCACCTACACGCCATGTCGAGTGCCCTAGCCATTTGCCAAAAAGATAGGGCAATAAGCGGCGCCCCAACCGTTAGCGGCCATGTCCAATACGGACATCGGTCGCCGTACCACCGTCGAAAGAATGTTCTCATCAGTTATCCCCGTCACCGCCTTCAGATGTGATAAGCGCGGCGACACGCTCTCGAAACTCAGCGATCTGGCTGTTCTTTATCTCGCGATCTTCCGTCAATTCCAGGATCATCGTATTTTGTCGCTCGATCTCGCGCTTCAGTCGCGCGATTTCATCTGCGGCATCATCCATAACCATGATCTCTCACCTCGTTGTCTCCCGTGTAGATGTGGACAGCGCGGCCGTCACCGGAGCGTTGACCTGAGTGAGCCACGCAAGGAAATCCCTGCAAGCAGCCTCGTCGTAGAAATACAGGACGACGCCGCGTCTATCGGCGGCGTGCCTTGTTTCGTCGGCGGCGTCGCGGTCACCCAACCAATGGGCTGCGGTCGGCCGAAAGGGGACTGGAGGGTTCTCGCTCACCGCGTTTGCTCCCGTTCAAAAGAAGTAGGGGTGCCGAGCGTAGGACACGCTACCTCGGAGTCGGGTTGGGTCTTACGTGCCTGTCCCAATCCCATTTGCAAGCCAACATTACTGTGGTGCGTCACCCCATCCGAATTAGTCACCGCGTTTGCTCCCGTATATCGCGGCGCTCGGCCGCCTCGATCAGTGCCCCCGGTAATCTCCGCGTCACGATAAACTCGCATAGCTTGTCCACATCCTCGCTGCGCAGGACGAGTTCGGCAGTCGTTCCATAGGTGATGGTGTGCGGCGCAAACGCATAGCGGAGCGCCATGCGGAGACGTTTCCAGATGTGGAAGTGATCCAGCCTCACGGACAGATACCAATCGTCATGCTCGCCCTTGAGATTGTTGCCGCGCGTGTCGTCGGGCTCGTGGATCAAAAAGGCAGTGTGGTCTGAATGCCCGCAAGCGCAGCGCAACATGATCTCGTTGTCGGGTACGTTCACCGGCATCACTCGCCGCCTTTATGGATGTTTAACGCGCTCATCCGAACCACCCAACCGAGGCCAAGGCGTCGGCCTTATCGCCTTCGTGTCGATCAGCCTCTAGCCACCCTTCGGCCCAGCGGGACCAATCCTCGGATGGCTTGCGGTACGGGTTGGCCTCGATTGGCTCCTCGCATTGGTGAGCACGGAAGCCTTCGCGATATGCGTCTGCGGGGTGCGCACTCATGCGGGCGGGTCCGCGAGGGCGGCGCGTTCGATTGAGCGCCCGCAGAGGACACAAACGTCCCGAACGTAGACCTCGCTTTTTGTGAGCGTTCTGATTGCCGTGTTGATCTCGTCGGCAAAAACCATCCCCTCAGATAGGGCGGCGACGATCTCCGGGGTCACGAACTTGGCATCGGCAAGCGTTTCGTACCGTGCCTCAAACCGACATGACCGGAACCACGAGTTGGCGCGCGGACACTCACCCATCGCTGCCTCCAGTCGCGAGACATGCCGTGCACGTCACGGCGTCGTCAGCCTCGACTGGGTGGAACGATTTATTCGCAGGGACATCACGCTTGCAGAGCGTCCAGATCAGTGGAGGCATTCCGCGATGAACGTGCGCGCCTTCGCAGGCGTGAACGAGGCTGTGTCTGTCGCGCCAGCGAATAGACTTCCCCAAAATATCGCGGAAGGTGTCGCCGGCGGGTGCTGTGGTGCTCATTGATCCCTCTCGCTCGCTAGTTATCGAAATCCCCGGCTTTGAAGTTTCCGGCCAGTCGGCCAGCGTGATCGCTTTTGCTCCGGCGCGGGCTCGCCCTGGTGCTTGGCGAGAAGGCGGCGCGAGGCTTCGGCGGTGACGCGAGCGAGGCGCTTGACCTTCGCTATGGTCGGAACGTCACGCTTCGCTGTAATGGCCTTGTGCGTCGTGCGCAGGATGATGCGTAGATTTGAGAACCGATCCGATCCGCCGAGCGCCTTCGGCACCGGCTCGTGATGGCAGTCGACCAGCGAAAGGACTTGATCCTCGTGCATGAGCAACTGGTGCTCGTGCGGAATGTCGATCAGCTCGCAGACCAGCGCCGCGAGCTTCGTCCGGTCGCTGATGTGGGCGCGCGCCGTCATGCTATCCGGCCCGCATGATGTCTTCGGGGATCGGCGCCGGTGCGGCTTCCTCTCGATCGTCTATAAATTTGATGCTGTGGTTCGCTCCAAAGGCCTTGATGAGTTCGATTAGATCGCTCATTTCCTGCTTCGATAATTTGGAGGACGAGCGGCCGAGGTTGACAAATCCATTACCGTCGAGATTGGGCACTACACGAAGCTCGCGCTTCAGGGCGTCGAGAAAGATGAGTTTCCAGTCATCCGGCGTAAGTTTGACACCGTGCCACGGTAGTTCGCGCGCGATGTCCGTCAGGTGGCTCCAAAGGATGTCATTCTGCGGGAGCGTGCGCTTGGCGGCCTTGAGTTCGAGGCGCGTGCCAGACGGTGCCTGCTCGATGTAGCGCAGGGCTCGTGCCTTATCGGCGCTCGAGTTGAGCGTGATCAAATGCCGAGACATTTTCTTTCCTTCCAAATTCGCAGCATTCGCTCCCGACAGTTTGCAAGAAACTTGGGAGCGTTGTGGTTTTCGATCTTTGTCCCCCACGCTAAGTTTGCTGCCGCATTGTTGGTTCTTGTCTCATCAAGATGCATGCATTGATGCGACGGGCTCGGGCGTGGACCGTGAAATGTCTCGCAAATGAGATTTGCTACTAGGCGTTTCCCGTTATTGACTGATTGTCTGTGCCGTTGACTCTTTGGGTCTTGGTAACCAAAGGTTGGTGGCACGGATTGTCCGGACCGCGTTCCGCCATTGGGCATTCTTTGCGGCCCAGCAAGCTTTCTCACGCGGCCAATACTGGAAGCTTCCCATCCCGGCGCAGAGGGTATGGGTTTCCATATTTCGCGGCTCATGCGGCGACCCTCTCGCGCAGCGCATCTCTGTGCTCGATGTAGAGGCCGCGAAAGATCGCCTGCCAGTCGTTCGGGAATGACGCGACGCGATTTGCGTTCCGCTCGCCCCAACTCTGCAACTGCTTGATGGTCTCGGTGGCCCGCATTTCCTTTTGCGCGGCCTCGAAATCGGCCCTCGCCTTCGCCTTCGGAAGCTGGTCAATGCCGGGATCGCCGTTCGGAATGTTGTCTACCGGCTGACCCTGTTCGTCGTATTCGATATCGGGGACAATATCCGCGGGGCGCGTGACATGAGGGTTCGGGCGCTTGAAGTCGTCCGCCTCGTCCTCGGAATAGAGTGCGCCGTGCGCCTGTAGCAGTTTGAGGATAACGCGATCCTTTGCGCGCTTCTCAGCCATCGCCAGCGGGTATTGGTTTTTGTTGTTGTAGGGCGCAGCCTCGCCAGTCGCCCATTCCAGCCGGTCGCCCAAGCTGGCGAACACCACGAGGCCGACGGTCTTGTTGCCAAGGTCGCTTTGCACCACGGTCGGATGATCGAACTTGACGCCCAACGTCGAGGCGACGCGCTCCAGCGCCTTGTGCTTCACCGCATAGGCGTTGCCCTGCGGGATTTTCCACACCTCATCGAATCCGACGGAAAACTTGGCCATGAAGTCGGAGATTTCTTTTGGGAGCGCTGACATCACGCCGCCTCCCGCGCTTTGAGGTGCGACCACATTAAGTTGGCAGCGAGCACCGCATCAGCGATCTCGCCAGAGTCCTGCACTGCCATGTCGCGAAAGTCGGGCGACCGCGCCATATCGCAAATGTTCTTCGTTGCCTCACGGAAGGAATAGAGCGCCATTCCCCACGCGCGTTCCGGGTCGATCTTCTGGACTGCACTCATGACTTACTCCCCTGCTGGCGGATTTCGCGGCGTAGCTGCGCCGTGGTGGCGCGGACGAGCTTTGCTTCGATGTCTCGGTATCCCTGGTGGCGCTTCCGGCGCAGTGCTACGCGGATGATGAGGCGTTCCCGGCGGGTCATAGCGACACCGCCAGAAACAGGGCAGCGCCAGCAACCACGATCAGAACAACGATCACCTCGGCGATGACGGCGGGGAGGATGACGCGCATGGCTCACTCCGCTGCCATGAGTGAGCCGCCCGCGCGCTTGCGTTCCTCTGCAAGCTGCAGCGCGTTCCAGTAGCGGCGGCGCATGTCGGCGGCCTCCCAATTGTTGGCGAGGCTTCCGAACTGGTAGCGGGTGTAGTGGAAGCGCAGGATGTGGGTGTCGTACTTGTGCAGGCGGGCGACTTGCTCGGCCTCGGCCTGATAGGCGGCATCGCGCTCGCGGATGCGCTGTTGGTACTCACGGACGTCGGCGAGGGCTTCGGACAGGTCGGACATGGCGCGCTCCTATTCGGATGGTTAGTATCTCTAAACAAACGGAACGCAAACGTCAAGCAATACTAACCACAGGGGATAAATTTTTTTGGGGCGGCAGACTCAGCGGGACCGGGGGTCCATTATCAATTTGACGGCCGATGCCCATTCGACAACGGCATCCACGATGGGCTCTCCGTGTTCGGACACCAGCCTGTAGAGACCGTTCGGCTGGCTTTCCAGCTTCTTGATGACGGTTCGGCCGTCGGCCAGCCGGATCACGCAGACCCGGCCTATCAGATCGGGTGTGACTGGCATCCTGGTATCGTCAAAGAACACGATCCAGCGGTCGTAGATGGCGCCCATGCTCTTGCCGCGGATTTCGAGGGCGCGGGTCTGCTCGTTCGCCGTGTCGATCGGGTCGACGTAATCTAACTCATCGTCAATCAAGGGCAAATACTCTGCCTCGGCCCCGCCGCGTACGTAGCCGAGGAGGGGGGTGCCGCGCGGCTTCGGCGGCGCCCCCTCGTCATCCTCGTCGGGCATGAACCTGCCCCGGTTTAACGCCAGCCACTCGTGGTTGACCCCTGTCTCTTTAGCGAGCGCCCGCAGGTTTTCGGGCGTGGGTTCGGTGCCTTCGGGGCTGACCCATTGCGAAACCGCGCTACGGGTCACGCCCACGGCTCGGCCGATCTCGGTGTATGTTTTTTCGGCATGCGTAATGGCCCGCTTGATACGGGTCGCCATCCGATTGTGGGGCTTGGCTTTCCTCGCCATCGCTCAATTCTGGTGGACGGCCGCTTCGGCCGCCACGTCAGTATCGCTTGACAATGGCCGGATCATAGGTTAGCGATACTAACCATGAGCAAAACAGCCCATTCCGCGCGAGATCGCGCCGTCAAGGAAGCCGGCGGCCCGACAAGGCTTGCTGAAAAGGTCGGCGTTACCCGGTCGGCGGTGTCTCAATGGCGGCGCGTTCCAGCCGAGCGCGTGCTGGACGTGGAGCGCGCAACCGGCGTTTCCCGCCACGAATTGCGGCCGGACATCTACCCGGCGCCCGCCGTGGCCGCCGCATGACCGCGCTACTGAACGATGGGCGTTCCGGGTGGGCCAAACACCAGCGCCGGCCCTATCGCCGCCAGTGCCTTGCCGATAGCGTCCGGCATGGTGCTGCAGGGCATTGTCAACATCTCGTGCGGCTGATTGTACACGCGCCGGGTGACACCCCCGGATTCCGAGATCTCGTTGCAGTAGAACGTGATCTGGAGGTGGTCGCCTACACAGCGGATTGTGTGCACCCCCGTCACAAATCGAGTCAATGCGACCGGGACTTCCCCGTGCGCATTGGTTGGCGCGTAGCACCCCATTTCCGACTCCCCCTTCACAATTCCTCATTGCCCAAGAGTAATTTTCAGAAATGTCGACACAATGTAAATAGGGCCAGTATCCGACGTAAGGATTATAACCAGCGTTATATTTGTTCGTTAGGCCTGCGCGACGGGCTGTTCCATTACGGAACATTTTCAAAATTAAAAATGAGACCGTTTGCCCCGCTGTCGCAGCGTCAAGGCGCGCAACTGATCCATCTCGTAGCTCTCGATGCGCCGCGCCATGCCCCGCCAGACGTCCTCGGTGCGGGTGTAGGACCAGCCAAGAGCCTTGGCCGCGCGGGCCATGCAGACCGTCACGGTGTCGCTCATGCCGCGCGGCTCGGCCGCAAGGCGTACAAGCCTTGCCGCCTCCTCGCGCGCAGCCACGCGCAGCACCTCGATGCGATCCCATCGCCCCACCGCCATGCTCTTTCATTTGTCACGCCGGAATTTCGATGTCCGGGAAAAGTTCTCTTAGATCTCGAAAGGACAACGGCATGAGCAACACGTCCGTCTTTCTCGCCAGTTTCTTCGCTGCTGGCTTCGCCGTGTGGCTCTTGATGGTGCTCCCGCACAAGATCGATTGCTGGTTGCGCGTGCGCCGCCGGGTCCGTGACAGTCAGCCCGCCAAGGTGAGCACCACCGTCACCACGGCGAAGGCAGCGATAAAGCCGCCGGCAAACAGCAACCAGCGCATCATTTCCGTGCGTCCATTCGTGATGCTGGAAACGAAATGAGAACTGCCCCGCCTACCCATCCACGCCTCCGGGGCAAACGGCGGCCGACCGTGCACGCAGGGACAATCGTACGGTCGGCCGCTTCTTCTCGCCTCAGGGGAGAAGGCGGAAGCTGAATTTGTTTGGTCGGTTCTGCGCGATTGGCGTCGCGCGTCTCGACCAAAGCCTTGAGTGACTTCGCGGCTCTCGTCTCAGCGAGAGAAATCCAAGTGTCTTGCGTGTCCTCAGCCATCGTTTCGGGACGATGACAGAGGTGAGTTCCATGAATTCGGAAAAGTCTTCCGGGACGGGTGACATGCGCGAGTTAGTGGCCGCGGTTGCTGGGCCAGTGGAGTGGTCGGACAACCGAAAGAGTTGGCTCAACAGAGCGGCGCGACGGGCGGGGATAAGTGCCCGACAGACCAAGGCTTTGTTCTACGGCGAGATCAAAGACCCGAACCACCGCAGCGCGCGGCTCATGCGCGACGCGGCCGAACTAGCGGGGCGATACGAGGCAATCGCGGGGGGACTTCGTGCGGTCGATCCTGATTTTTACCAGCCGGATGTTCTTGCGCTTGTCGATATTGCTCGCGCGCTTCGCAGTCTGGATCGCACCAGGAGCGACGATGAAAAGCCCGGGACGCCGCAAGAGCCTGTGCGGGAATGAGGATTAAGCCATGAACGCGAAAGACCTGCGCGATCTTGCGGCCGAGCTTCGCATTATCACTGATCGAGAACTTGACGACGCCGAGATCAGGAAGGGCTTGCGGGAAGCCGCTACCGCAAAAGGCATCGACTGGTCGCAGCTTAAGGCATTGGTGAAGGCCCAAGCGCAGGATGCGCGCGACGACGGCGATCGTGTCGGCAAACTGGTCGAGCGCGCTGATTTCGCGCTGGCCTATGCCGAAATGCTCAGGCATGGCGCGAATATGAACGAAGAAAAAAATACTCGTTCATCTTCCGGCTTGACGCACATCGAGACGCCGGCCGCCGTGAAGGCAATCCGGCCGCCCGTGGCCGCCGACGTCGATCTCGACATTCCGCCGGAGCTAGACCGCCGCCGCGCCGCGGTGCGCGCATGACCATTCCAGAGATTATCACCTACGGGGCTGTGTTGCTGACATTGGCGCTCATCGCGGGCGCCGTGCTCGGCTGAAATTCAACAGGGGAGGGGGATTTATGAGCCATGCGCGACTGCGAAGAGCAGATCCTGGGCCGCCTATCTTCAGCGACACCGACGAACTGCCGAAGCTGAAGAAGGCCACACCGGCGCTCGCAGCTCTGCTTTGCGGCCGCAGCTTCGCCGGCGGCTCCGTGCCGGTGACCGAGCGCCCCGTCGCCATACCGGCGCCGCTGCCATCCTACGACAACGGGCCGAGCGACCGGCGCGCGCTGCACAAGGCCGCAAGCCAGAAGGCGCGCCGCGCCCGTGTCGACTACGGCAACGCTCTACGCTCCACGATTCGCCCGGCACCGCCGTTCGATCATTTCGAGATCATAGACCTCACCGACACGACTTGTCGCTGGCCGGTCACCGCCGACGCGCCGTTCCTGTTCTGCGGGAGGGTCAAGCCGAACGACGAGGCCATTCCCTACTGCGGCGAATGCTCGATGATCGCATATCGGAGGCCGCAATGCCTCTGACCTCAGACGTACTGGACGACGTTTTCTCGCAACTGGTCGACGCGGCTATCGCCGGGCAGCGTTGCCCGGTCACCGCCCGCGAGGGTGTGCCTGGCCTGCCGGGGCACGCCACCTCCGTGCTTGCCCGGGAAGGCAGGATCAAGGTCGAGATCTACGCCCACAATTGGCGCGTCGTCGAAATCCTTGACGGGCCGCACGCTGGAGCGCGCACCAAGCCATGCCCGCACGAGACCAATGGCCCGTATCGCATCATAGGACGCGAGGCAGCGCGTAACACGACCGTCAAACGCGAAGTCGAAGTGCGCAGCGTCAAAGCTGTGCCGCCGCCAAGCCGCTTCTACACCAGCAACTTCGAGCCAACCTAGGGGAGCCACCATGCCTGCACAGACCGTCCGACAAGTTCCGATCACCGAGCAAGACATCCGCGGCGAAGACACCCACGGCGCCGCGGATCCCGCGCTCGATCCGATCGACATCGCGGCAAACCAGATGGAGCGCCTGGTCCGCGGCATGGCCGAGCACGTCACCGGCCCGTTAAGCCGCATGCGCGATCGCGTCGACTCGGTGATCCGCAACACCGACAAGCGCGCCTCTGCTCTGGTCGATGAGATTGACCGGTTCCGCCTCGATGGCCGCTCCACCAAGGAGGGCGAGGGCATCATGAGCGAACATCTCGACGCCATCGCCAAGCGCATGGGTGAGGACGTGCCGCCGACCGTCACCGAATTGCGTCGGGTCCGGCAGGGATGAGCCGCCTCGACGTCCTCACGCCTCGCAAGCGCTGGACCCAGGAGGCCAAGCGCGGCGTCGTGCGCGCCGTGCGCCTGCGCCACGTCAGCCGCGAGCAGGTCAAGGAAGCGCTCGGCATGTCCGAGGACGAACTGGTCGAGTGGGAGCGCTGGTACGGATGAGCGACGCAACCCTCGCAGCCCAGGCCGCAGCCGTGGAGCGCGCCGCCGTAAACTGGCGCGGCCACTGCGTCAACCTGCGCGATCTCGCCCAGCGCAACAAGCGCCCGCAGTCCGAATTCGACATGGCGGTTGCGTGGCTGCCGGATCTACAGGCTGCGGCCAGGACCATGCGCGAGATGGCGGATCGCACATGAGCCGACCGTGGATGCCGATGTATTGGGGCGACTACCTGCGGGACACGCAGCACCTCAGTCTGGAGGAGCATGGCGCCTACCTGCTGCTGATTTCCCACTATTGGTCGCACGGCGGGCTCCCCACGGACCATGGCATCCTCAAGCAGATTTTAGGCCTCCATGGCGTCAATGGATCAAATCGGTGGCGAAGCATTTGCTTAGCAATTGCTCCATTGTTCGATGAGGGGTGGCGGCACAAGCGCATCGAAGCCGAGTTGGAAAAGAATAGGACAATCAGCGAGAAACGCGCGATGGCGGGACGGAAGGGTGGGGTGGGGAATAACGGTAAAACCAACCTCCAACGAATGGCCAGCGAAGCAAATGCTAAGCAAAGGGACCATATACCACATAGATATATAACTTCTACTGAGTCTGGTGCCGCGAACGATGGGCTAACCGAGCATCCGAGCGTTACGGCTATGCGTGAGCGTTTGGCACGAAAGCGGGCTATCCGATGAAGAGAAGGGCGACACCATGATGCACATCGCAATCCTACCGAAAGACCGCTACATGCAAATCACCCGCGACGGCGAAACGCAGTGGATCAAGTTTCGTGTGACTGCTGACTTCCCCGAAGCACCAACCGGCTACACGCTCGACCCAGCGCGCCCGTTCTTCTGCTTCATCTGGAACGGGCACACCAACCGCGGCATGTACGAGATCGAGAATCCGCCTCCGCGCAGCAACGAGGTGCGCTATTTCTACGATCCGGCTATCCTCAAGCCGTATCTGGAGGCGTTCGAGAAGGAGATTGAGGCGCAGACCTGGGGCGCTGGCGACGATCAGTCGAGAGTGGCATGAGCTACGGAAGCGCGGACACACTCGGATGGAAACTCGGCCGTACCACCGGCTATCAGAGCCGACAGGTAGTGGTCGTATTCCACTTTGTGGCGTGGCATTGCCTATCGTTAGGTATCCACATCAGCCTAGCCGTCCCCAATATCGAAATCCATGTTCCGTTCGGCTTTTTTCGTCTTGGTAGGCAATACTGTGAATACAGGCCGGGCGGATGGATTTATGAACGGGATCATGAGACTGCCGCCGAACGTGAGTACAGGGAGTACGAAACCCAGCAAATTCGGGAATGGCTAGACCGGTTGGCTTCTGGGCAGGCGCGGAGTGGCGACGAACAGCAGCAGCGTTATGGCTGAGCATGAAGCCTGCATCGGCGCGTCTGACGATTGGTATACGCCGCCCGAGATCTTCAAAGCGCTCGGCCTGACGTTTGACCTCGACCCGTGCTCACCGGGCGCCGGGCATTGGGTGCCCGCGATCAACATCATGACCAAGGAAGACGACGGCCTGTCTCGCGACTGGTATGGTCTCGTGTTCATGAACCCGCCATTCGGGGGGCGGCACGGGCATCTGCCGTGGCTGTCCCGCTTCCTTGATCACGCCAACGGCATCGCTATCGTGCGGGCCTATACGTCGTCCGCATGGTTCCACGACTACGTTGCGCCGCGGGCTGAGACGCTTCTGTTCCCGCGCGGCAAGACCAAGTTCATCCGCCCGGATCTGTCCGTAGGTCGCGCGCCAGGGCACGGAGTGGTGCTGATCGGCATGGGCGCGCGTTCGAATGAAGCGCTGCGCAAATCCCGTCTCGGGCTTTGGCTAAGCATAAATGCTAACTCGTCCGCTTAACCACTACCGCTAGACATTTATTAACAGATCATAGCTAGACCTAGTAGGTTCACAACACAAAGGGCGCGGGGTGCCAAATAAGGGGAGGCCGTTGGTACCGCTCACGGCGCGCGAATGCGCCGTGCGCGACCACATGAGCAATTGCTGGAAAACCAAAAAGATCGCCTCAGCGCTGGGTCTGAGTTGCCGGTGGGTCGAAGCGATCCGCGCCGATGTATTTGCCAAGTACGGCATCGACCCCCAAGCCGAAGACGGTCAATCCAAGCTCGTGCGGATATTGCTCGAGGCGGAAGCCATTGAGCGGACTACGGTTACTACGCTAGCGCGCGCTGTGGAGGAGGAGTCCGCAAAGGTTTAGATTGCCCCTACGTCCAACAAAGGGCCGGGGGGCCTTTTCTGATGGAATTTCTCGACATCGTAGCCGACTGGAGCGAGCGTCACGACATTCCGTATGAGTTATTCCGCGACGACGACATGGTGTGGTGCGTCGCGTTGCGGTTTAAGGATAGCCGCGGGTGGTTCGTCTCCGATCGGCTCAAGGTCAAATTCCCGAAACAGTCGAACCAGGGTGACGCGGCCAAGGTCTCTGCTGACTTTCGCGAGGCGGTCAACAAACGGCTGGGGCTCGCTGCATTAAGCGCCCGGCGCGAGCGCACCAAATTGCTAACCAAATGTGATCCTCGCCGGAATCGAGCGGCCTAACCATGGAGGCCGCCATGCGGAGAAGGCGCGGGAAACCTAGCCTGCCGGTGCTGCAAGCTGCGTTGGCTGCTGTGATGGAGGGTGGGACGCCGGACGTCTCGGGCGACGAAACGCTCGGCACCATCGCGGTGCGAGATCCTTACGAAGAGCGGGACTACCTTTCCGGCAAGACGGGCCTGCCGTCCATTCGGGCCAAGATCGTCAATCTGCGCGACGATCCACTCGGGCGGCTTCATGCTCGCGGGCAGATTGATGAATGCCAGTACGCTGCCGGCCGTCGCTGGCAGCGAGATTACCATGATGCCGAACTTGCCAATCTCAAGGCGATCGATTTCACCCGTGATGTTGTGGACGGCGGCAGGGGTCCGGAGATCCTGACGGATCGCCAATGCAAGGCGATGGCTGCGTTGGCTCGCTATGACCGCGCGCTGGGGTTGGATGGCTGCGCGTTGGTGCGGCAGGTGCTCGGCAATCGCATGTTCATGGCAGATGTGGCGAGGGTGCGCGGCGAGAACGGACAGCACGCTGTTGCTTACTTCGGGCGACGATTCCGCGAATGTCTCGACACCCTGGCGGTGGCGATGGGTCTGGCGATGGGGGGGCGTTGACGGCCATCATGGCAGGTGGTAGCACATTCGTTATTGTCGCAAATCGCGCGACCCCAGCCCGCCCAGCACTGCGCTCGGCGGGTTTTTTGTTTCGCGGAGACATTGCAGGGCGCCGCATAGTGCGTTCTCCCGATCAGGCCACCGGGCAGCCGGGTTGCGACCGGCCCGCGAAAGTCAATTCAGCATCGGAGTGTCGCCCATGCGCTACCTCGTAGCCGCCGTGGTGCTGTTGCTCGCCAGCATGCCTGCACTCGGCGCTAAGGGCGACAAGCTCAAGAAGCCCGAGCCCAAGCAGGAAGCGCCCGTATGCGCGCCGATTGCGCCACTGATGGACAAGCTCAAGGCCTCCGGGCTCGAGCACCAGGTCATCACCGATGGGATTGCCGTCATTAAGATCGCCACAGTGCTCAACGCCAACGCGGACAAGCCATTCCCGATGCCGACGAGCCTTGTGATTGTCTTCCTCGGCGAGAATGCCAAGATCGGCATCCTGGTCGGCGACAAGCTCTGCGCCGTCGTCACCGGCCCGGCGTCTTCGGTGCGCGGTCTGCTCAAGGCCGTGCATGGAATCTCCATCCGAAGTGTCATCTGATGCATGCGATCGTCGCGGAAAACCAATACGCCGCCGACGCACTGCATCAGGGGATCGGCTTGCTGGTCGAGGTTGCCCGGTTGGTCGGCGAGCCGATCGAGGACGTGGATGACTACGCGGCAAGGTTCTGGATAAGCATCTTGGTCGCCAGAGAAGCGGCGGGCACCGCTTGATGTCCGACAACCTGATCCGCTTCCCTCTCCGCAAGCGGCTCCTGACCGTCGGGAGCGCGTCGCGAGGACCGGCCACCATCATCGAACTAGACCTCTACCGCCACCGGAAGACACCGCTCGCTCCGACACCTCGGCGCAAGAGCAGTAAAAGTGCCAGCGCCTAGGACGCTGTTTTTCGACATCGAAACAGCGCCCATTGAGGGCTTTACCTGGACGATGTTCGAGGCCAATGTCGTCGCCGTCAAGCGGCCCACCTACATGATGGCGTGGGCGGCAAGGTGGCAGGGCAGCAAGCGCGTCATCGCCCGCACGCTCCCCGACTATTCGACATACAAGAAAGCGCCGACGGACGATGGCGCCCTCGCGAAGGAACTGCACGACCTGCTCGATGAGGCCGATGTGGTCATCGCCCATAACGCCGACTTCGACGTCAAGAAGGCCAACGCTCGCTTTCTCGCCAATGCGCTGCCGCCTCCGTCGCCGTACAAAACGTTCTGCACGCTCAAACTAGCCCGCAGGGCGTTCAAGTTCGACAGCAACAAACTGGACTCGCTCGGCGGCTATCTCGGAGTTGGCCGCAAGGTCAAACACACCGGCATCAATCTCTGGCTCGGATGCATGGACGGCGATCCTGCGTCCTGGGCCACAATGAAGAAATACAACAAGCAGGACGTGGTGTTGCTGGAGCGCGTGTTCGAGAAGCTGCGCGGCTATGCCACAAACTTTCCTGATGCAAATATGTGGAGCGGCGCAAATTGTTGTCCGGTCTGCCAGTCTGGCCATATTCAGCATCGCGGCTACAACGTCAGCAGGGCCGGGCGCAAACAGCGATTTCAGTGTCGCGATTGCGGAAACTGGTTCAGCCTAGGTAAGGCCATGAAAGCATGAGCGAGGACAAACCGCACATCGTCTACGCCAAGGGTCGCAAGTCGGGCCTCGTGACCATGTTCGAGAACCACGCTGACGCGAAAGCATTCTGGGTGCTGAAGCACGACACACTCGCGCACCCCTACATGATCGCGACGGTCGGGCGCGAGATTGACCCGGCAACGCCTATCGTCGATGTGAACGAATGAGCCGCGACAGTTATCCACAACTCCACGATGGCGAGTGGATTTCCCCGGTAAAGCGCGGCTTCCGCGAGCAGTGCTGCGATTGTGGCCTCGTCCATGTTGTCGACTTCCGCACCAAGAACAACGAGTTGCAGTTTCGTGCCCGGCGCGATGATCGCGCCACGGCAGCGGTGAGGCGCGGGTTCAAGTTCGAGCGCGATGAATGAGCCTTGCCTACCTGAGGCGCTACGACGATCTGCTCTATCTCGCAACACCCTTCTCCAAGTGGGCGCCCGGCCTCGACTACGCCTGCGATCAGGCTTGCATCATCGCCGGCAGGATGCTGAAGGCGGGGCTCTATCCGTTCTCGCCGATCGCGCACTCGTTCACCATCTGCAAGGCGAATGGGATGGACCCGCTCGACCATGCGTTCTGGCTGGATCAGTGCCGCAAGCAGCAGGCCAAGTGCGCCGCGCTGATTATCTGCGAACTGCCCGGCTGGCATGAAAGCGAAGGCATCAGGGCCGAATGGGCGCAGGCCTACGTGCTCGAGCAGCCGGTCTACTACCTCAATCCCGACAATATGTCCGTGACGATTGCAACATGACGATCCTGCAGTTCGTCATCACGCGCTCGCACATGGGGGGCGACCTAAAGCTCGGCGTGATGGGCCTCGATCCGAATACCAACATGGGCGTGACGCTGGAAACCTACCGCGGCAGCATATGCTTCATCCTGTTCAAGTTGTTCCGGCTGATGTCGCAGCTTAAGGCGGCGGGCCGGTGAGCGGGCGATTCTGGACCGCCAGTGAGATCGACGCGGCTCAAAGATGCAAGTACGGCGACATTCCGCGCGTTGCGGAGGAACTCAAGCGCACGGAAATGGCGATCCGAGCCAAGCGCTTCATGCTGCGTGCGGGCTACGCGCTTGAGGGATCGAGGCACCCCAGTGAGCCTGCGGCCGGCTCGCACGCTCAACTGATGCGCCGCCTCTGGAAAGAGCACCAATGGACACCACCACGGTCGGCACCGTGACCGGATTGTTCTGGATCATCAACCTCGCGGCCTGCATCACCGGCTGGCTCGTCTGGATAGGGTTGCTGTGAACCTGCAGCAGCAGCGCTTCGTCGACGAGTACCTGATCGACGCGCACGCCACCAACGCGGCGATCCGCGCGGGCTACAGCAAGAGGACGGCGAGAATTCAGGCGTCGGCCTTGCTTGCTAAGCCACATATCAAGGCTGCGATTGCGGCCAAGCAGGCCGTGCGCTCCGAAGAGGCCGGCGACCGCGCCGTGCGCGCCGCCAAGCGCCTCGAGGACATCGCGCTCATGGATCTGGGCGACGGGACCATGCGCGGCGTGCCGACGAACCTGCTCAGCGTCGTGCGTGCCGCCACGGTCGATCTGCTCAAACTCGACGGCATGTTTACCGAGAAGGTCGAACACTCCGGCGCGGTCGACGTCACCACCATCAACGAGGCCGACACCGTGCGTCGGATAGCGTTCCTGTTCGCCAAGCAAGCAAAGGCGCAATCCGAATGAATATCAAGGGTACTGGCAAGAACGATTCGCTGCACGGGCAGGGCGAGGACGATGTCATCAGTGGCGGCAAGGGGAACGATTTCCTTTGGGGCCACGGCGGTGACGACATTCTGACCGGCGGTGCAGGCTCTGACGTGTTCGTGTTTAGCACCGGCGGCGGCAACGACACGATCATCGACTTTGATCCCGCCACCGATGTGATGGTGTTCAGTTATGACACCCCGCTGTATGCGGCGTTCATCGGTCCGCTGTCGGACGGCATGGCTTGGGCGACGTATAGCGGCGGGGTCGGGTCGGTCGAGGCCGGGGACTTCAACGGCGACGGGCAGATCGACACCAAGGTCTACGTGAACGACGTCAGCGTTGTCGTTCTTGGCTGGCAGCCGGAAGACCTGACCGGCCAGATGCTGCTCGGCGGGTAATCCGATGCCTGAGATCCACGTTACCGGCGGGCGGCTCTACACCTCCGATGGTCGCCACGGGGTGCTCATCCAGAGCAATCAACTCGGGCTGCTCGAGGCGGCGAATGACTATGGATTTCTCACCGCGGCGCTGATCGGCCCGCAGAGCTTCGATGGCACCACGGGTGCCCTGACTTCGACATCTGACGGCCGGTTGCGCGTCGACACGAGCCCGACGTCCGAGACTGTGAACTTATTCGCCGGTCCTTCCGGTTGGGAAGGCTCGTCCTGGTCCTCCAAATCCCCTTGGTGATCCATGTCTGACCTACAAATCCGCGGGCCGCTTCTCGGCTCGCTCGGCGCCCCCGTTCCGTTTACGGCGAGCAATGACGGCGCGCAGCGCATCGTGCACGCTCACGCGCGCTATCAGGAAGCCGTCTACCGCGGCAACGTGTGGCTCGCAGCCAACCAGGCGGGCGCCGCCCTCTCGAACCTGAGTGCCACGTGCACCGGGTTCTGCCTCACCAACCCGGCGGCGAGCGGCAAACTGCTCGTTCTGCTCGGCATTGGCCTCATTCAGACATCGACGGCGACGACCACAGCGAACGCGGGTATCCAACTCGCCGCCAACGTCAATCCCGTGGCCGCTGCAGTCGTGCACACCACGCCACTGACGGTGCGCAACGCGCTGCTCGGAGGCTCCGGCACCAGCGTCGGGCTTGCTGACTCGGCCGCCACGCTGCCTGCCGCGCCGGCGGCGATCATGAATCTGTGGCAGCCCTCCGTCTCGGCGACGGCAACCACCGGCATCCCGCCACTCGTCTACATCCCGATCGACGGGCAGATCATTCTGGGGCAGGGGACCGTTGTTTCGCTCTCGGCGCTCAGCGCCTTCTCTGTGGCTGCGCACATGATCTGGGAAGAGATTCCGGTCTAATGGCAAACGCCAACACCATCGCGGGCGTTGCGGCCGTCTCGGCGAGCGGCAACGTCGTCGCCGAGACTGCGTTCGGCCTTGCGCCCGCCAACACCGTGCGCGCAACCGTGGGCGTTCCGGCGGGCTTCTCGAACGGGGCGCTCGACGGGCGCGAGATGCTGCTGCGTGCGAGCATCCTTGCCACGGGCGGCACCACCACGAACTATACGGCGGCGATCCGTGCCAACGTGGGCGGCAACTCGAACCTGACCACGTTCACCAACGACATCGCGATCATGACGCCGACCGCAATGGCGGTGAACAGCGTGACGCGCCTCATCAACATTCAGGCCCGGCTGTGGTGGGATGTGACGACGGCGCGCATGAACGGCGCGTTCGCCTACAACATAGACACCACATTCACGACCTGGGCGACGCTGACCGCGGGGTTGTCCGCGAGCGTGACCACGGCGCCGTCTCTCGTGTTCCTCATCACGGGGATCTTCAGCGCCTCGAACGCCAACAACACGGCGATCCTCAAGCAGTTTGAACTGGATCTGCTCTGATGCCTGAGATGCTGAAGACCGTCAGCGGTTCTCACCTCGGCCTCTCGCCCGACAATGACTTGCTCGTGCGCGATCTTGCGACCGGCGCCAACCACTACGCACCGACAAGCGCCGACATCAGCAAGATCGTCAAACTGACGCAAGTTGAATACGACGCGCTCGATCCGGTGGTTTCCACCACGCTTTATGTGATTGTGGGCTAATGCCGATCATGGTGGGCGCGAGCCCGGTATCAGCCCTGTTTCTTGGCGGAAGCGCAGTGCATGACGTGTCGCTCGCCGGAGGGACGTCGGGCGGGATCGAGTCGCAGACATACACCGGGTACGGCAATCGCTTTGCTTACGGCGCTACGCTTTATCAGACCAACCTCGACATCAGCAATACACGTCAGGCCACGATCTCGATGTGGGCGAAGGCGGAGCAGGACATTGCGCTCCTGTTCGAAATCTCCAAGCAGGGCCGCACCCCAACCTTCAGCGAGGATTCCGGCTTGCGGGGCGTAGCCCATGTTCTTGGGCCGTCGGCGCTCGCCTTTGAAGATCGCCAAGATCCGGACGCCAATCAATTCTCCTTTCGGGCGGGCGCGGACCTGACAGAGATGCCAACCGACGAATGGCATCATGTGTTCTACGCGATCGACACTAACGCCGGTCCCGGTGCGAAGAGCGGGCGGATCGTTCTTGACGGCGTAGAGCTTGGTCCGGACCACACCGACGTCGCGGCGGCGTTCGACATTCTGATAAACGGCATGGACTTCGGGCTTCCGGTCGGGACCAGATACGCAGAGGGCGGCTCGTCTTACGTCAACGAGACGTATGGCCCGATTAGCCTGTCGGACGTGCAGATCTGGATCGGTCAGTTTATCGATCCCGACGGCGCATCGATATCTGGATACACAGCCAGCTCCAATGCAACGGCCATTATCCGCGATTGCGTCAATTACATGAATACCCGCGAGGTCAATCCGGTCGAGGCTCTCGCGGCAATGAAGATCGAGACGACATACGGGACGTTTGGAAGCGCGACCGGCATAAACGGAAGGCAAAATCTCTTTCAGTTCTTGCAGAGGACCAATCCGGGTCCATACCCCGCAAACCAAGACCCATACTATTTGATCCTTGGTTATACCGGAGACAGAACCGACTCTGAGGACCAATACCGCGCATTCGCCAATGCGTGGACTAGCCTTCAACCGGAGAACGGTTCCGGCTTGCCCGGCTTTACTGGTGCTGCGGTAGCCGCTCCGAACAACTACGGGACGATTGTTACTTCCATCACTGGGCAAGCGGCGCTGCCTTACCAGAAGTTCATCATCCATAATCTGGGTGGGTCGGTTAGCACAGTGGGGGCGGCTGGCTCGATCAACGGCTACAGGCTGCTTGCGGCGTGGTTTGATGACGACAGCTTGCCGCTCAGTGAGGTCGGCGGGCTTGGCCTTATGCTCGGGCAGTCAAAGATCTATGGCGATAGCCCGGAGGCTCCAGAAGGGGCGCCGGTTGATGGCGACACCACCGTCGCTGAAGCGATTGGCTTGATGCAAACTGTGTGGGCCGCCGCCGAGGCCAGCGCGCAGACTTATCTTGATGACGTTACGTTGGCGAATTTGGGGTTCTTCATCGATGCCGATGGGAAGCCCGTGCCGCCCTCTGCGGCCAACGATGCGTTTGGGCCGCCGACATTCCTATTCCAAGGCCCGCCGGGCGAGTTTGCCGTCAATCAGGGCACGGGCGGGACCGTGACACAGATCGGCACGATTACTCCGGTGTCGGGTCCCGGAGCGTAGCTTCGCGGCATGTGCCACGAACGAGAGTGCTGCCTTCTATCAACTCGATTTCTCGGCGGTTTCTAATACCTATCCAACTCTGTGCGTCCTTGATCCTCCAGCCCACGCTCGACCCGATCCGTTCATAGTTCGTTAGCAGGAGGCGGTTGATTTCGCCGTTTGGCGCGAGGGCAATGCGCCCGTCGCGAATGTTGGTCATCGACTTGCTGTCAATCCGCCACATCTCCCGTGACAGCGCAAACTCGCAAACCAGCGGCTTAAAAGCCCACGCGGGCGCGGTGCTTAAAACCAGCGCCACCATCGCAATCCGTAACATCTCGCTCTCCTTCCACAAAATCATACGCCCTTTCTGGAGAACCGCAATGGCAATCTACACCGTCCCTTTTGCTGCGGTCGCAGTGACGGCGGCACAAGATTTGTGGGAAATCGTTGCGCCCACCGGCAGCCGGATCGCTATTCTCGCGGTTGAGTTCGGCCAGATTTCGGACGCGGGCGACGCCGCTGCCGAAATACTCGGCGTCAGGTTCACGCGCGGCATGACCGTCTCCGGCTCTGGCGGCAGCACGGTAACACCGAAGAACACCAGCGGCCTCACCAATGCCCTGGCATCGGCCATTACCAGTGTCGAGGTGAACAACACCACGCAGGCCAACACCACCGGCGTCGACATCTTCTCGACCGTCTGGAACGTGCAGGTCCCGTTCGTGTGGAAGGCCGGGCAGTATCAGGACGAGATCATCAAGCTTGAGATCGCGCAGCGGTTCACGGTGGCGATTACCGCGCCGGCGGACTCTCTCACGATGTACGGCACGCTGACTTACGAGGAGTTGGGACAGTAACATGTCCACCGTCCGTCGGCGGCCCAGCCGGTTTTCTCGGCGCTGGAACTGGATACCCGGCGGCCGCGGCACCAATGGCGAGCCCGGCGGCCCAGGCACCAATCCTCCACCCGGTAATGGTGGCGGCAACAGTGGAGGCAGTGGCGGCGGGGGTGGCGCTGGCGGCTCCGGCAATGGGAACGGCAATGGCGGCACCGGCTCCGTGCCCGGCGGCGGCGGGCCTACGCTGTCTGCTGCGACTGGCACTACGACGGGCGCAACGACAGCCGATCTCTCGGTCAGCACCAACGGCACGAACGGCACGCTCTATTGGGTGGTGACGCAAAGCTCGACCGCCCCGACCAGGGCACAGGTCAAGGCCGGACTGAACCACGCAGGCGCGGCGGCTGACGACTCCGGCAGTCAGGCGGTCAGCGGCAACGGCACACAGAACATTTCGGGCGGCGCCACCGGCCTCGTCGGTTCGACCGTCTATTACGCGCACTTCATGCACGAGCGGGCGAACGGCTCGCAGTCTGGTGTGGCGACGTCGAGTTCGTTCACGACTGACTCGGCGGCGACGTTCCCGCTCGACGGGCTGACCGTACAGGCTGCGTGGTCGATGTCGCGCCCGCTCTCTACCGCCTACGGGGCCGGCAGCCTCTACACCGCGAGCGGGGGGTACATCTCCAAGCTGGAAGACCAGACCAGCAACAACCTCGATATGAACCAGACTATCGCCGACGCCAATCGGCCCGTCGAGGCGACGGCCGGGCCTAACAGCCGCGCCTGTGCTGACTTCGATACTAATGATTATTTGGTCGGCACGACATTGGCGAACTATTTCTTCGCGGGCGCTGGCTACATTGTCGTCAGCGCGATGTTCGACGCGATAACGCTGAATACCGGGTCGCCCTATACCGATCATCCGATCATCGGCGATGACGGGGGCTACATGGGCCTCTACGTGAGCGACGTAGGCTCGCCGGATAAGGTTTCCGCTTACAATTACGACGGCAATCAGGACTACGCGAGTTCGACCACGGTAACGGTGGCGACGCCCTACGTCCTCGAATGGAAGCATGAAGGCGGCAACATCTCGCTGCGCGTCAATGGCGGATCGTGGATCAATGCTGCGTCCGGCAATACCGGGAGCCTCGCCAACGTTTTGCACTTCGGGGCTGGTTATAGCGTTGGTGGCGCACACTTTGACTTCAAGCTGTTCGAGGCAGCCATCTTTAGCGTCGTTCCGTCGTCTGGCACGCAGGACGCGCTCGTCGCCGACTTCAAAGCATGGGTCGGCGCCTAATTCCGCCGCGCGACGGCCTCGCGCACCTCCACCTAGCAACAGCACAAGCACGCATAGGAGAATACAATGGGCGTTGTTTCCAATACCGTTGAACCGGCCGCATCCGGCACCCCGAAATCCCTCGCCGGCCGCCTGTTCGGCATCGGTCAGACCGGCGCCACGCAGGGCGGCGCGACCGGCGTCAACCTGACCAACCCGTGCGTCAACTGCTCGATCGACGTGACGGTCGGCAACGACGCGGGCACGGTCGTGATCCAGCTTCTCGACGCCAACGGCAACGACATCAACTACGTCGAGACCGTGATGGTGGTGCTCTACACCTCGGCGGCGCGCACCGCGTTCGCCGTGACGGGCGGCTCGACCGGCCTTGCGATCGGCACCGATGGTGCACTGCTCGCGCTTGTCGCCAAGAAGGTGTTCCTCGTCACCTCGGAGTCCGATGGCGACATCGACTTCTCGTGGACCGACAACGCGACCGAGACGGTTGCGCTGGCGGTGTATCTACCGAACGGCAATGTCGTGACCACGGCCGCCTTTGCAAACACCTAACTTCGACACGTTCTTGCAGCGCTTCACGGCGCTGCAAGACACCGAAAAGCTTGCGGCACACAACGAAGCGCGCGCCTCCACGCCTGCGCTCAAGTGGGTGCCTAATCCAGGCCCGCAGGCCGATGCGTATCTCTGCGAGGCGGACGAACTGTTCTACGGCGGCCAGGCAGGAGGCGGGAAATCCGACCTCCTGCTCGGCGCCGCGATCAACGAGCATGATCGCTCGCTGGTCCTGCGCCGGGTCCACAAGGACGTAGGCTCGCTGATCGAGCGCACCGCGGAGATCCTCGGCTCTCGACAAGGCTACAACGGGCAGGAGCATGTGTGGCGCCTGCCGGGCAAGCTGATCGAATTCGGTGGCTGCCCGCACGAGAGCGACAAGGAGCGCTACAAGGGGCGGCCACACAGCCTCAAGGGCTTCGACGAGGTGAGCGATTTCACCGAGTCGCAATACACCTTCATCATCGGCTGGAACCGCTCGGCGACCGTCGGGCAGCGCTGCCGCGTCATTGCGACCGGCAACCCGCCGACACGGCCCGAAGGCCTATGGGTTCTCAAGCGTTGGGGCCCGTGGCTCGACCCGAAGCATCCGCGCCCGGCCAAGCCCGGTGAGTTGCGCTGGTACACGACAACAGATCTCGGCGACGAAATCGAGGTCGACGGCCGCGGCCCGCACACTATCGACGGCAAGGAGATCTTCGCGCGGTCGCGCACGTTCATCCCGGCCAAGGTGACGGACAATCCGGATCTTGTGGCATCCGGATATCAGTCGATGCTCGACACACTGCCGGCCGAACTGCGCTCCGCGTATCGCGATGGTAACTTTCAGGCAGAACTCAAGGACGATGACTTTCAACTGATCCCAACGCGCTGGATACGCGCGGCGATGGAGCGCTGGACCCCGGAAGGCTTTCGCGCGCTGGCGATGACTGCGATGGCGTGCGACCCGGCCGGCGGCGGGGCGGATGCTGCCGAAATCGCGTGGCGGCACGGTGTCTGGTACGCGCCGCTGGTTACGGTGCGCGGCCCTGAAACGGCTGACGGCTCGGCAATGGCCGGGCGCATCATCGCGCATCGGCGCGATAGCTGCCCGGTCATCATTGACAGTGGCGGCGGCTACGGCGGCGCGATCACGCAACGCCTCAAGGACAATTCGATCGACGCGACCGCGTTCAACGGCGCCAACACCTCGACCGCACGCACGATGGACAAGGCGCAACTCGCCTTCTTCAACAAGCGTGCAGAAGCCTACTGGCGCTTCCGCGAGGCGCTCAACCCGGATCAGGAGGGCGGCTCGGCCGTCGCACTGCCGCCGGACGATGAATTGAAGGCTGATCTGGCCGCGGTGCATTGGTCGCTCGAGCGCAACGGCATCAAGATCGAGCCCAAGGCCGACATCAAGGAACGCATCGGCCGCTCGCCCGGCAAGGGTGACGCAGTGGTGATGTGTCTCAGTGAGGGCAACGCTGCAGTGCGGCGCAACTACGGCGCCATGAGCGGCACGCCGAAGGTCAAGGTCGGCTACGCCAACGTAAAGAGCAGGAGACGCTGATGTCCGGTTTGTTCGGTGGCGGGGGCGACGATGAGCCCGCGCCCGTACGCTCGCCCAAGGGCGTGAAAATCTCTCCCTACGCCAGAACGCCCTCGACCAATGAGTCGATCCTTGCGCGCGGCGTGATGGCTGGCGCCGGTCCGGCCGCAGGCTCAACCCTGCTGGATGACGAAGATCGGCGCAAGGGCACGCTCGGCACCTTCGGAGGAGGATACTAAATTGGGCAGTTTGTTCAGCGACCCGCCAAAGCCGCCGAAGCCGCCGGTTCCGGCCCCCATGCCGGACGACCAGTCGCCTATGGTGAAGGAAGCCGAGCGCGCCAAGCGCTCGGAGTGGATGGCGCGCGGCGGGCGCCAGTCGACCATTCTCTCGCAGGATGAGGGCAGCAACATGCCATACTCGCGTGGCAAGCTCGGATGAGCAAGGCACGCTGCCGCGAATTGATGGAGATCGGCGACAAGCTGTTCTCTGATCGAAGCGGGCTGATGGCGTTGTGGCAGGACATTGCCGACAACTTCTACCCCGAACGCGCGGACTTCACATCGCAGCGCGCGCTGGGCGAGGAGTTCGGCACGCACCTGATGTCGTCGCAGCCGGTGCTCGCGCGCCGCACGCTCGGCGACCAGTTCGGCGCCATGCTGCGCCCGCGCCAGAAGACTTGGGCGCAACTCGGCGTGCAGGACGAGCGCATCGAAGAGGATACAGCCGCGCAAGCGTGGCTGGAGAACAGTTCGGAACGGCTGCGCAAGGCGATGTACGAGCGCGAGGCGAACTTCGTCCGCGCCACGAACGAGGGCGACCACGACTTCGCGACGTTCGGCAACGCGGTGATCGAGGCGCGCATGCGCTACGATCTCTCCGGGTTTCTCTACCGCTGCTTTCACATTCGCGATGTTGCCTGGTGCGAGAACTCGGAAGGCTCGATCGATCACGTCGACCGGCGCGACAAGCAGACCGCCAAGATGCTGTGCAAGACGTTCGGCGACAAGGTGCCGAAGAACGTGCGGGACTGCCTGAAGAAGGAGCCGTACCGTGAATTCGACGTCCGCTATATCACCCTGCCGTCAGAAGACTACGAACTGACGGATGGCAAGCCCTACAACCGCAAGCGCTTCAAGTTCGTCCACGTCTGTCTCCTGAAGGAAGACGAGACGATCCTCGAGGAAACCCCGCGCAAGCGGCTCGGTTTCATCATCCCGCGCTGGAAGACACTGCCCGGCTCGCAGTACGGGCTTTCGCCCGCGACCATGACGGCGCTGCCCGACGCTCGGCTGATGCAGCAGATGACGACTGCGCTGCTCGAGGCTGGCGAGAAGGCTGTCACGCCCTCGATGATCGCCACGCAAGAGGCTGTGCGTTCCGACATTGATCTGTCCGCCGGCGGCGTGACGTGGGTGGATGCTGCCTACGATGAGAAGCTCGGCGAGGTGCTGCGCCCGATCAGTCAGGCGCTCGAAGGCATGCGCTACGGCTTAGAGATGGTGCAGGACGTGCGCGATCAAATCTCGCAAGCGTTCTTTCTCAATCGCATCAATCTCCCTGAGATCGGCCCCGACATGACGGCGTTCGAGGTGCAGGAGCGTGTGAAGGAACACGTTCGCGCCGTGCTGCCGCTGTTCGAGCCGATGGAGACCGAATACAACGGGCAAATCTGCGAGGAGAGCTTCGAGCTCGGCCTTGAGAACGGCCTGTTCGGCTCGCCCGACGACATCCCTGATATTTTGAGTGGACAGGAAGTGCGCTTCAACTTCGAGTCGCCGCTACAGGCAACCGCAGAACGCGCCAAGCTCGAAGCCTTCAAGGAAGCGGCCCAACTCGTCGCGATGGCGGTGCAGATCGATCCGTCCTCGGTCAACGAACTCAACACCAAGAAGGCGTTCCGCGAGGCGCTCGCAGGCGCGCAGGTGCCTGCCGACTGGCTCAACGATCCAGAGTTTGTCGAGCAACTCGACGCGCATCAGGCGCAGCAGGCCAAGGCACAGAAGGCGCTCGCGGTCGCGGGTGCTGGGGCGGGCATCACCGAACAACTCGGTAAGGGCCTCGGTGCGATGAGCAAGGGCATGCCGCAGCCTGCATGACCGAAAAGGTAATCCCGAAGCCGTGGCATCCGGCGCCTTACGATGAATTCGATGTCGGCTCGGTCCGCGCCCTGTTCAACGCAACCGCAGACGAGCGCCAGCAAAAGCGCGCGATCGACTGGATACTGTTCAAGCTCTGCCGCATCGGCGACCTGACCTACCGACCGGATAGCACGCGCGACACGGACTTCGCGGAAGGCATGCGGTTCGTCGGGTTGCAGATCGTGAAGCTGTCAAAGCTACCGCCGGGGGCGCTCAAGAGGCCAACCCCTACTACCGGCCGCACATCGCGGCGCCCAACCAAGGATATCTGATGGCTGACGAGATTGCGGCTGTTGCCGCTGAAACGACCACGACTCCGACAGAGGGCGCCCCAGCGGCGCCCTCAATCATTTCAGGAGCCGCCGATACCGCTCCGGCACAGGCTGCCGCGCCGCCGGTTGAGGGCAACTGGCGCGACGGGTTCGCCGGCGAGGACAAGGATTTCCGCAAGCGCCTCGATCGCTTCGCCGACCCGTCCGCGCTCGCGCGCTCCTACCGCGAGATGGAGCGCAAGCTATCCTCTGGCGAACTGAAGGCCGCGCCGGCCGCGTTCCCCGACAAGGGCACGCCCGAGGAGCAGGCTGCGTGGCGCAAGGATCAGGGCATCCCGCCCGATCCGAAGGAATACAAGGTCGAACTCCCGAGCGGCATGGTGCTTGGCGAGGCCGACAAGCCCGGCGTCGAGCGTTTGACTGCGTTCGCACACAAGAACAACTGGACGCCGCAGCAATTGAACGGCGTTCTGGCGGCCTACTACAACGAGGCCGACGCAGTAAAGGCGCAGCGCGAGGAGGCCGACGCGACGCATCACGACCAGTCCGACGCACTGCTGCGGCAGGATTGGGCCGGCGCCGACTACAAGCGCAATCTGCAAGCGATCAATAACTTCCTCGACACCGGACCAAAGGAAGTCAAGGAACGCCTCATGGGCGGGCGCACCGCCGAGGGCAGGCTGATCGCGAACGATCCCGTGATGCTCAAGTGGCTCGCGCAGGTCGCGCTGGATGCAAACCCCGCCGCAGCGTTGCTGCCGACCGGCAGCCAGAACATGCAGGGCGTGGGTACGCGCCTCGACCAGCTCAAGACGCTCGTCGCGAACCGGACCTCTGAATACTACAAGGGCCCGAACGCCGAGAATCTGCAAGCCGAATACCGCAACCTGCTCGATGTGCAGGAGCGGATGAAGACGCGCGCCGCCTGATGCTGCGCGAATTCAGCAAAGAGGAATGGCGCGACGTCGCGCGCCGGCTCCGTCCCGACTGGACGGAAGAAGACTTTGAGGCGGCCTGGCAAGGCTTCCTCGAACTAAAGCGCCGCAAGGCGCTGCACTGACCGCCTGACCGCCGGACAACCGCGCAAGCGCCCCGGCAAGGAACGGCACCTCACCCGCCAACGTGAAGCCCCGAAGGTCGCATCCGCGGCCCGCGCAGTCATGCGCGGCAACCCGCCAGCGGCAGGAGGACAACCCGAACGAAGGCTTGCAACTCCCAATAAGGAGCCAGTCACATGACTGTGCAAGCAGCGCAGACTCAGTAAGGTTTTGCTGAGAAAAATCGGAACTGAACAACGGGAAAGTGTAAGCTAACCCGACGGAAGGTTTCTCGACCCACAACACAACGGGTACGGGATGAATGAATCTCTGGTAAAATACCTTGCGGGCCTGATGGACGCGGACGGCAGTATGTCGTTCGGGTTCAAGTGCGATCCGAACAAAGAGGATTGCCATTACCTGCATCTCCGGCTGTCATTGGCCAGCTCGGACGCGGTCGACAAGACAGGCTTTCTCGAAAGCTTGCCTGAGTTGACGGGGTTCGGCAGCGTGTCGAGATACGGCAAAGATCAGCAATTCAAAACATGGACCGTTGCGAAACGGGCTCATGTCGAGATGCTGGTTCCGCGCCTCATCAAGCACATGGTCATCAAGGCCAAACATTGGTCCTGGCTTATGGATCGGTGGAGAGATAGCAGGGGCGGATCATTGACTCTCGGACAACGAGAGACATTAACCGCCGCCAGCAAGGAATCTCGAAAGCTTGTAGGCCCGCTTCGTGCCAAGAACTTTCCTACTTGGGCATGGGTGGCCGGGTACTTGGATGGCGACGGCTGGTATCGGCAACGATACAGCGCATCGCAAAACTATTGGTCAATGCACGTTGGCGCAGTAGCGCATGCAAATGATGCGCATGCGTTGATGTTCCTGTGCGAGACCTTTGGTGGGTCTATCCGAGATCACGGCCAGTCCCCATTCGTCAAAGTGTGGACGAGAAACCTTGGCATTAAGGACAGTAGTTTCGCTCTTCGGTTCTTGCCGAAGGTTGCGAAGCACTCGCGCCTCAAGCGACACAAGATCGACCAGATGATTCATCACCACCGGCAACGACTGAGTGTTCCGAGCCCTACGGGGCAAGCGACAGTCTGAAGCGTCGACACGCTTCGACCGCGATGAGTTCATCGCGGCCTTCGAGGAAGGCCAGTCCTACCTCCGCTCCGCCGTCACCACCGAAGCCGTCATCAAGGGCAACGTCGCAACCTTCCTCGTCTCCGGCACCGGCGGCGCGACGGCTGTGACCCGCGGCCAGAACGGCCTCATCCCGGCGCGCACCCCGTCCAACACGCAGACCAATGCGACGCTGGCCGAGTGGCACGACCTCCAGCAGCTCACCGACTTCGACATCTTTGCGTCGCAGGGCGACCAGCGCCGCATCATGCAGGACGGTTCGGTGAAGGTGCTCAACCGCAAGATCGACGCCGACATCATCGCGGCGCTCGACACGGCGAGCATCGACACCGGCACCAGCGCGACCGCTTCCGTCGCGATGGTGATGAAGTCGTTGGCCTACCTCGGCGACACGGGCGAAGTCCCGGTCCAGGAGGAGGACAACATGTTCGGTGTCATCACCAACGGCTTCTGGGCGTACATGATGCAGACCACGGAATTCGCCTCCGGCGATTACGTGGAGGTGAAGCCCTTCAATGGGCCCACCCGCAAAATGTTCCGCTGGGCCGGCGTGAACTGGATTCGTCACCCGAATCTTTCGGGCGTCG
>Ga0193738_1000294_pt1 | contig 31192 bp, 26 predicted proteins | sample L2a1metaG_FD_144927 | JGI IMG/M metagenome (GOLD analysis project Ga0193738, IMG submission 144927) | Soil microbial communities from a riparian zone of the East river system, Colorado, United States - L2a1 | ecosystem: Environmental > Terrestrial > Soil > Riparian zone | place: USA: East River... | reverse complement strand
ATTCTTTTTGTCAATAAAACTGCAATGATCTAAACGGTTATTCTTTCCATAGAATGTTACCCAGTTATTCTCATCCATTCTTTTTGGATTATTAAAATCATTGATGACTGTATTTGTAATATGGCAATCGTTTGCCAGGTGTTTGTTATCTGTTCGAAATGTAATAACCGCGTCCTTCCCTGCATAACCATTGACAAAATACAATCCATCAACAATTATGTATCGACCACCAATTTTTAATTTTGAATTACCTGTAATTAAAACTTTGCCGGGAGTTTGTGCTTTAATTACTACCGGCTTTTCTTTTGAACCTATACAATCAAGGCTGATCGTTACATTTTTCCATTCGCCATTTTTCAAAATGATAGTATCGCCGGGCTTTGCATTTTTATTTGCTCTATTCAGTTGCTCGATATTTTTTACGGTAATTATATTTGAATAACTCAGCAAGCAGAGAGAAAGAAAAAAACTCAGGATCATCAACCGGGTCATAAATTTTATTTAAAACGATTATTTTTCGGAATTAACCGTTGTGAAGACTCGCGGACAAATAATTTGGTTTTTAATACTTCGTCCACATCACTCATGTCTTTATCCTGGTGAACGGTTTCGATAAAAAGTTTTGCAGCAAGTTTCCCCAATTCAAAACAAGGTTGTTCAACACTGGAAATTTGCGGTGTTACTAAACTTGTTACCGGTTCATTATTGAAGCCTACGAGCCCGATATCATATGGCATTGTTAATCCTTTTTCTTTGATGGCTAGCATTGCACCGATTGCCATGCGGTCGCTAATAGTAAAAATGGCATCTGGTCTTTTTTTCATTGACAGTAATTCTTTCGTAGCGATATACGCATAATGCTGATCAAAATCACAATAGATAATAAGGTTTTCATCGATCGGCATTTTATATTTTTTCAATGCCTTAAGGTATCCCTTCATTCGTTGATTACTTATGTCAAGATTTTTGGGCCCAGCCAATATAGCTATACGTTTATATCCTTGTTGTATCAAATGTTCTGTTGCCTGCCATCCACCATCCTCATTGTCAATTCTCACTCCGGGTGCTTTTAAAAAAGGAGTCACCCGGTCAAAGACCACCATGGGCATTTTTTTATCCTGAATTTTTTTCAGGTGATCAAAAACTTTGGTCTCACTTGAAACAGAAATGATAAAGCCATCCACAAGGCTATCGAGTAATCTTTTTGTATTTACAATTTCTCTTCCAAAGGATTCATTACTCTGGCAAACCATAACGGTATAACCTGCTTCAAGCGCCACTTCATCGATTCCTTTTACCATTGTTGATAAAACATAATCCAGATTAGGAACGATGACTCCTATATTATGTGTTTGTTTTCTTTGTAAGCTTAACGCCAACAGGTTGGGTTGATAATTTAATTCTTCAGCCAATGCCTGTACTGTTCTTCTTGTGTCAGCGCTTACATCATGAGCATTCCGTAATGCACGGGAAACAGTGGAAATAGAAACATTAAGTTTCCTTGCAATGTCTTTTATCGTTGCAGCTCGTTCCATTTTTTCAATTTGGTAAAGCTAAAGGAAACTTTGTTTCGGAAATTCCGGTAGCGATACCGGTAACGTTATCGCAGTCAAAATATTAGATAACCAATAACTATCTTATTATTATGATAGATATTATTCAATGATTTGATTCACATTTTGTAAATATTTCAGCACCTCCATCACACGCCTCCGCTAAAAATCAACTTAATATTACACACGAACTGCTGTATGAAACTTTACTGCCTGCTATTGATGATATGTTTGCTCTCTTTTCCTGTGCTTATCCAGGCACAGCATCCTGTAACTTTTTTTACTAAAAGTGAAGCAGCCCAGATACGTAACAGCTTAAATAAATATGCTCTCAGCCTTAATTCATATAATGAATTGAAGAGAGAAGTGGATGAGTGGGTTAATAAAGATGTAGATGTTCCAGTGCCCAAAGATCCTGCCGGTGGTTATACTCACGAAAAGCATAAGGCAAACTATATGTTGATGTTTAACAGTGGTATTCTATATAATCTTACTAATGATACTAAATATGCCAGCTTGGTTAAACAATTGTTTTTAAAATATGCAAAGCTGAATCCCACATTACCCAAACATCCCGAATCAGTGGGCAGTCTTGCAGGTCACATTTTCTGGCAAGCATTAAATGATGCAAACTGGCTTGTATATGCAGGAATGGCTTATGATCTCATTTATAATTCACTTTCTCCTGAAGAAAGAAAAACAATAACGGATGGAGCTTTCAAGCCTGAAGTTGATCATCTTATAAAAGGAGTTGGTAACAATTGGTTTAATTGGATCCATAATCATGGCGTTTGGGCTTGTGCTGGTGTCGGCATAGTTGGTCTAGCTACAGATAATAAAGAATATGTTGACATGGCGCTGTATGGTTCTAACAAAGATCGTAAGGCTGGCTTGTTTGCGCAAATGGATGGATTGTTCGCACCCGATGGTTATTATACAGAAGGGCCTTACTATGTAAGGTATGCCATTCTTCCTTATTATCTTTTTGCAAATGCATTAAAGAATGCAAGACCAGAGTTAAAAGTTTTTCAATACCGGGATAAGATATTACAAAAGGCTTTGTTATCTGGTCTGCAATTAACGAACCTCAATGGAGCATTTTACCCGGTAAATGATGCACTGAAAGAAAAAGATTATACAAGCAATGAGCTGATAACTGCAGTGGATGTAGCATGGGATGTTTATGGAAAAGACGAAGGCTTGCTTGTTGTTGCAAACAAGCAAAATAAAATATTATTAAATAAAGGAGGCATTTCCATTGCAGCAGCCATTGCAGGGTCTAAAAATATCTCTGCTTATTATCCTTACAAACCAGTTGAATATGTTGATGGCATAAAAGGAGATGAAGGCGGACTAAGTGTATTAAGAAATGGAAAAGGAAAAGATCTTACTTCATTAATTTATAAATACACATCACATGGTCTTTCACATGGACATTTTGATAAGCTGAATATTAATTTATATGATAAAGGGAATGAGATATTGACTGATTATGGAGCTGTACGTTTTATCAGTGTTGAACAAAAATTTGGCGGCCGGTATTTACCTGAAAATAAAACTTACGCTGCTCAAACTATTGCACATAACACAATGGTGCTTGACGAGGCAAGTCATTTTAATGGTAGTGAAAGTGAAAGCGGAAAGCATCATTCTGAAAAACTTTTCAGCAGTATTGATAACTCAAATGTACAGGTAGTATCTGCACGGGAAAAGAATGCTTATAAAGATGCGCAGTTAGAAAGAACTGTTTATTTGTTGCAACTACCCGATGGTAAGAAAATAGTTGTTGACCTGTTTAATGCTATTGCTTCAAAGCAAACACAGTTTGATCTTCCTTTTCATTATAACGGGCAATTAATAAATACTTCCTTTAAATATCAGCCGGCGACAAAAACACAGGAAACTTTGGGTAAAAAGAGTGGTTACCAGTTTTTATGGAAAGAAGCGGAAGGGTCTGTAAAAGATACCATTACTCAACTTACTTTCTTACATAACAGGACATATTATACTATTTCTTCCCTGGTTGAAGACAGTGCTACACTTTTTTTTACCCGCATCGGTGCCAACGATCCAAATTTTAATCTTCGTCGTGAAACGGCTTATATAATTCGCAAAAAAGGGCAGAAGCAGGGTTTTCTGAATGTTATCGAGATACATGGAAGTTATGATCCAATAATAGAATATTCTGCGAACACATATCCTTCTGTGGAAAAAATCAGGTTACTGGAAAATGATGATTATACCGTTGCTGAAATTACGATCAGTGGGAAAAAGCTTACGATAGCACAAAGTAATAAAACCTTTACTAAAGAGATTAAGCATATGGCAAAGGGGATCAGCTGGACAGGCCCTTTTACAGTGTTGTACGATAATAAAATTTTGAAATAACTACTAATACATTTTTATGGATTCAACTGATGTAAAAAATATTTTTATCGAAGACCACCAGGTATCCTGGGAAGAAATCGATCCCGGGGTAAAAAGAAAGATCATGGCATATAATGATGACCTGATGATGGTAAAAGTTCAGTTTGATAAAGGTGGAGTTGGTTCATCTCATCATCATTCGCATTCACAGATCAGTCATGTGGAAAGCGGTCGATTTGAAATAGAGATAAATGGCAGTAAAAAAATTCTTACCGCAGGCGACGCTTTTTATGTGCCGCCGAATGTAATGCATGGTGCTGTTTGTATAGAGGCCGGAACTCTTATCGATGTTTTCAGCCCGATGCGTGAAGATTTCATTGAGGATAAACGATAGAATAAAAATTTTAGTCCTGCTTAATTCATAATAAACAAAATCAAAACTGCAATATGAGAGCTTTAATTATTCATTGCATCAGGAGATCAGTAGCTAGTAAGTGGTCATTCCAGATCCTGCTGCTGCTTATTTTAAATCTCCTTAGTTCTTCTCTTTTGGCGCAATCCAAAAAAGTAGAAGGAGTGGTAACAGATTCCAAAGGTATTCCCTTATTGGGAGTAACGGTTGGTGTTAAGGGTGGTAACGCAATTACCACAACGGATAACAAAGGAAGATTTTCGATTCTTGCCAGTCCAGGATCGATACTTGCATTTTCATCTGCCAGTTTTTTACCTAAAGAAGAAACTGTTGATGCAAGATCTGTTATCAATGTATCTCTTGCGGAAAATGCACAGGCTTTGGAAAATGTAGTGGTGATTGGTTATGGTACTCAGAAGAAAGTAAATCTCAGTGGTGCCGTTGCACAGATAAACGGGAAAGATCTTGAGAATCGCCCAGTAGCAAACCTGACAAGTGCGTTACAGGGTATGACACCGGGATTAACTGTACTCCGTGGTAGCGGTGAACCAGGAAGCGAAGGCTATAATATAAGGATACGCGGATTTACATCTGCAAATACTGCATCAGCTCTTGTACTTGTTGATGGAGTTGAACAAGACATCAACCTTATCGATCCCAACGACGTTCAATCAATATCAGTTTTGAAAGACGCGTCAGCTTCAGCGATCTACGGAGCAAGAGCAGCCGCGGGTGTTATCCTGGTTACAACCAAGCAGGGTTCACCGGGAAAGACTAGGATCAATGCCACCGGTTATTATGGAATAAATATTACGGCACGTCAGCCGGAAAGGCTTAATTCGTGGGATGAACAGTTGTTGATAGATGAAGCTCGTTTTAATGCAACAGGTGCAAGGGAATATTCAGATGAACAATATGAATGGTTACGCAATCCTAATTTTTCTTATCGCCCTAACCCAACAGCGGATCGCTGGGAATATTATGGAAATAATAATTGGGTAAAAGAAGGAATGGATGAGATCAATCATCAACAAAGTTATTCCGTTTCAATTGGAGGTGGTGAGCAAAAGCTGAACTACCAGGTATTTGGTAGTTATTATAAAAGAGATGGTGTGATGCGGTTTGGACCTGATGATAATACCCGTTATAATTTTAAAGTAAACGTAAATGCCGAGCCAAGTAAATATCTAAGCTTAAAATTAACCGCTGGTTATATCGGTTCATTTACAAATGAAAATTCTTTTGGTACCGATCAAATTATAAACAGGCTTTATCGGAGCCGTACACGCCAAAATCTTTACACACCTACTGAAGATATAACCGGCCAGCCTTACAATGGAGATCTGCAGATCAATGCGGTTGATATTGAAAAAAATTCCGGCAAGGAAGAACGCAATTATGAAACTTTCACCGGTAAATTGAATTTACAGGTAAAAAATGTTGTTAAAGGATTAACGCTTGATGTGATCGGCTGGAGAAATCAGAATTATTATGAGATGGAAAATAAAAGCAGAACGTTGATCTGGTATGGTCGTACCACTAATACAGTAAGATTCAGCGTCAATCAACCCAACTCATATACACAAACAAGAAACAAAGCGTATCAAAATAACTTGCAGGGATTTTTGACCTATAATTTTAAGGTCAAAGAACATGCATTCACGTTAATGCAAGGTGGCTCTTATGAGGAATATCGCAAAGATGAATTCACGGCTTCTGCACAGAACATGATCACAAATGATTTCTTTAGTTTCAATTTTGCTGATCCGCTTACAAAAACAAGCAGAGATGTTGTTCAGACCTGGGCACTTTCTTCAGCATTCGGAAGATTGAATTACAGTTTTAAAGACAGGTATTTGTTTGAAGCTTCTTATCGCTATGATGGAAGTTCACGTCTTGCACCTGAAAACCGCTGGCAACTTTTCCCTTCTTTCTCTGCTGCATGGAAAGTGAGTGACGAAAAATTTATGACGTCAATTAATTTCATCAATAATTTAAAGTTGAGAGCATCATGGGGACAATTGGGTAACAGTGCTGCTATTGGCTTGTATGATTTTATTCCTTTGCTAACAAGTGGCAACAATCTCACATTTAATGGCGTTCGTACAACTTATTTTTTCCAGAATCAGCTGGCCTCTCCTGATGTAACATGGGAAACCGTTCAGCAATTCAATGTTGGTATCGATCTTGGCTTACTTCGCAACAGGCTTACAGTAACGGCAGATTATTATGTCAAAAAGAATAAGGACATGCTGGCAACACTGGATGTACCGAATATTATGGGCGTGAATGTTGGTTTTGTAAATGTGGGGGAATTAGAAAGTTGGGGAACAGAACTTGATCTAAGATGGCGTGATAAAGCTGGCAAATTGAATTATGATATTGGCTTCAATATTTCTGATAATCAAAATAAGGTAGTTAAGTATGATGGCAAAAATTCAATTGGATCTGGTGGCGTGGTGCCAATAATGGAGGGATATCCATTGAATACAGTTTGGGGTTACAAAACTGGTGGTTATTTCCAATCACAGGCTGAGGCTAATGACTACAAAGCAAAAGTTACTTATCCTTTCTTTTCTAATGTAGCTGCAGGTGATATGAAATATCTTGACCTCAATGGCGATGGAGTTATTACAGGTGGCGATGGCACTCCCGAAAAACCTGGTGATCTTGTTTATCTCGGAACAACAAATGCAAGATATACGTATGGTTTTGACATTGGAGCTGACTGGAAAGGTTTTGATTTTTCAATTTTCTTCCAGGGAGCGATGCAAAGAAAGTTTTTAATAGCGGAAGAAACGTTGTCGCCAATGTTGGGTACAGCGGATATGCCATGGACCATTCACATGGATCATTGGACCCCTGCTACTCCAAATGGATTTTTCCCAAGAATGTATCAAACAAGTGCACACAATTTCAGACCATCAGATAAATGGGCGCAGAATGGAAGTTATATCCGTTTGAAAAATGTCCAGATCGGTTATAAGCTTCCAATAAAAAATAAGAACATAAGGGAGATAAAAATTTATGTTTCTGGCCAGGATCTGTGGGAGTCAACTAAAGTTTTAAAAGTGTTCGATCCCGAAGTTGGAAATAATGTTAGCGCCACAGCGTATCCATTCTATCGCACTGTAGCATTTGGTCTTAATGTTTCACTCTAATTAAACTACTAAAATGAAAAAGACAAAGCAACTAACCATCTATATTCTTATTGCAACACTGTTATTTGGTGGATGCAAAAAAATAGATCGCTTTCCTGAAACCGAGTTCAGCGATGGGGATTTTTGGAACACGGAAAATGATCTTATCAATGCAGCGAATCGCCTTTACCAGGAGTTGGATGGGGATTGGATCGATAATCGTGCTGATGATGCAGTGAACCAGGGAACTAATGAGATCAGTACGGGTAACAGATCAATACCTAACACAAGCGGCGATTGGAATGACAGGTATGATGAAATATTTACTGCAAATAATATTGTAGAAAAAGCACCGAGAGCAAAAGTTACTGACCCGATCAAGAATCGTTATATAGCAGAAGCCAGGTTTTTCAGAGCTTATGCATATTTCAAATTATTAAAGATCTACGGTGATGTACCATTAGTATTAAAAACACTTGGAGTTAATTCGCCAGAGCTTTATATGGGACGTACACCTCGGGCAGAAGTAATACAAGCGATCTATGATGATCTTGATTTCGCAGCTATATGGTTACCTAAAAGAGCTGACCTTCCTGCTGCACAGTATGGAAGAGTTACAAGAAGTGCTGCATGGGCATTAAAAGCAAGGGCCGGGCTTTATGAAGGAACAAGAGCAAAATTTCATAATATAACTGGTATCAACTGGCAAAATCATTTGACTATTGCAATTGCTGCTGCACAAAGTGCAATGGCTGAAGGACACACGTTGTATGCAAACTATGGTAACCTGTTTACCCAAACCGGTGAAGGCCCAACAAATACGGAGAACATACTTGTGAAAATTTACGGGATCAGCAATTCAAATGTGATTGTAGCTCATAACAATTCAAGGGATCTTGAAAATGGCCGCATGGCGCCAACACGTAATTTACTTCGTCAATATTTATATAGTGATGGACTGCCTGCATGGAATGTTAACAATACTCCATCAACAACAAAGTCTGTACATTTTGTAAATGAAGGAACTGAGCCAAGCTATAATACAATTCTTGATAACAGGGATCCTCGGGTTGCATTTACTTTTTTCAGATCAGGTGATGTTGCTTACCAGGGACCATGGGTTCCTAAAACATCTTTGGGCTCAAGAACTGCTTATGCTCCAAAAAAAGGATTCAGCGTAGCTGATCAAACAATTAACAATGCAGGGACAACTGATAGAATTCTTATTCGATATGCAGAAGTTTTATTGATCTATGCAGAAGCAAAGTATGAGTTGAACGGAACTATCAGCGATGCAGATCTTAATCTATCAATAAACCTGTTGCGTATCAGAGTTGGGTTTGCTCCCAAACTTACGAATGCATTTGTTATCACAAATAATTTAAACATGCGTGAGGAAATAAGACGTGAAAGAACAGTGGAATTAGCAATAGAAGGATTCAGGTATGATGACCTGATGAGATGGAAGCTTGCCGAAACCTTACTGCCGCAAAATCTTTTAGGAGCCAAGTTCATTGCATCTGAATGGGTAGGAACAAATGGAAACAGCCTTACTCTTAATTCAGACCAGGTATTGATAACCGAACAAGCAAGTTCAAGACATTTCCGGGCAGATCGTGATTATCTATATCCAGTACCAGTTCAGGAGATCACGACGAGTGGCGGAACTGTAATTCAAAACCCTAATTGGCAATAATCTTTAAAAATTAAAACAATGAGATCAATAATCTTTATTATAATTCTTTTTACCGCGGGTTTCATTTTCTCTTCTTGTGAGAAAAAAGATTATCCGGCTGGACTGACTGAGCTGGAACATCATTATTATGCGTTGTTTGTACCTAATAATAACTCCGCTGTTACAGTAGCAAGAACACAAACCGCATTGCTGAAATTCCCTGTACAATTCTATTCAACTTTTACCAGGGAATATGACGCAGTTGCGAAGTATGCTATTGTAACAGGCGGTATTACCGGACCTGCACAACGTGGAGTAGATTTTAATATCGTTGACAAGAATGGCACCGTTATTCCATCGGCTGATACAACTTATTCGATCATATTTCCAAAAGCCGTACAGGCAATGGATACAATTTATATCAAGCTATTGAATAACCCTGCACCCGGTGCAAGAAAATTTGAAGTGCAGATCCTGGACAATATAACAAGCCAGTTTGATGTAGATGTTTTTTCAACGGCATACAGAAGGCCAATTACGATCAACTAGCAGCAATCATAAAAAAGTTTCATAAGCAGCAAGCAAGCTTCATTATTGAAAAGTGAAGTTGAGGATAAAACCAAGACTTCCTTTTCATAATGAAAGTATTTTTCAGAAATCAGTAACAAATAGTAATGAACCGATCTTTTATACAACTTTTTATTTTCTTATCGATCACATTGTTTTCAAATATCCTTTCAGCCCAGGATGTGAAAAGAGCATTCAGTGATGCTGAAAAGCAGTTGTCTTTTTTTTATAATAATGTAGTGAAAGCAAGAGATGACAAGAAAATATTTCCACGTTCGATCCGTAATGATTCGATAAAGTTGGTTGTTTCTAATGACTGGACAAGCGGTTTTTTTCCGGGTATGCTTTGGTATATGTATGACTATACCGGCAAAAATGAATGGAGAACAAAAGCAGAAGAGTTTACATTATTAATGGAAAAAGAATCTAAAAATGCTAATTCACATGATGTAGGATTTAAGGTGTACAATAGTTATGGAAATGGTTTGCGTCTTACTAATAATGCAGAATATAAAAAACAGGCCATACAAGGTGCTGCTACATTGATCACCCGGTTCAATAAAAATGTTGGCTGTATCCGTTCATGGGATTTTGGCACATGGCAGTATCCTGTTATTATTGACAATATGATGAACCTGGAGCTGCTTTTTGCAGCTACACGTTTAAGCGGCGATAGTTCTTATTATAAGATTGCGGTCACTCATGCTAACACAACAATGAAGAATCATTTTCGCCCAGACTTCAGTTGTTTTCATGTAATGGATTACGATACTGTGTCCGGAAAAGTTATCGGTGGAAGCACACTGCAGGGTTATGCAGATAATTCAGCATGGGCAAGGGGGCATGCATGGGCTTTGTATGGCTTCACTATGTGCTATAGAGAAACAAAAGATCCGGCATATTTAAAACTTGCAGAAAATATCGCTTCTTTTTTGATAGATCATCCACGGCTTCCATCCGATAAAATTCCTTATTGGGATTTTGATGTGCCGGATATTACAAAAGAGCCAAGAGATGCTTCAGCAGCTGCGATCATGGCTTCAGCGTTATATGAACTGCAAGGCTATTCGCTTAATAAAAAAAAGTATAAAAACTTCGCAGATAAAATAATGAACAGCCTTATTAAAAATTATCGTTCCCCCATCGGCACCCATCATGGATTTATACTTTTACACAGTACGGGTCATAAACCGGCCGATAGCGAAGTGGATACATCCATTATTTATGCAGACTATTATTTTTTGGAAGCTCTTTTGAGAAAGAAGAAGCTTAAATAACGAATCTCGTCATGTTCTTTCAACTCATTTGCTGCTCAGGAATAATTCGTTCGAGATCCCTTTTATCTAGTGGAGTCTTTTCCCAATTTGGTTCATATTTCACAAACCATGAGAGCCAAATGCTTCTTGATATGCGCATCATCCATGGTTGCGTAACAACTAAAAGAACTGCATTAATGATCATCCAATAAAAAAAACGATTATCCCGGACAGACATTCCGATCAGTACAAACCATGCTATGAATGTTGCTACACTTATTGCTACTCCCAATGCGTAACTAACATAACCGGTGCCATAATAAAACCCGGGTTCTTTTTCAGTAGGCTGTCCACATACTACACAGGTTTTAGGCATTGCCATATTTTTTTTCAGGCCAATGCTGACATTGTTTGTAAAAAGCTTCCCCTCTCTGCATCTTGGACAACGACAACCTAAAGTGGAAATAAGATAAGTACGCTTCTTTTTATTGGGCATTATTTTGCGATATAAAATGAGAAATTATTTTTTGTAATGAAACAGCAGGAGTCACACCGGGTTGTCGCCACAATATTTTTCCTTTTTGAAAAAGCATAAGAGTAGGTACGCTGGTTACGTTATAGTTAGATGAGGCGACAGGGCTTTTATCAATATCAACTTTAATTATCCTTATTTCATCACCCATTTTTGCTCGAAGTTCTTCCAATATCGGTTTCATCAATTTGCAGGGCCCACACCATTCTGCAAAAAAATCAACCAGCACTGGTGTATCGCCATTAATAATGTCGTTGAAAGTTTCTGTTTTATTTGTTGTTTCGTTCACTTTTTTTCTCTGTTTCCTTTTTAAAAATGCTTAAAAACAAACCGCCCATTACTGCACCATAAGCCGTACTGTTATGCCATTTTGAAGTGATCATGCAGGTGCCGCTGTTGCAGCCTACCAATTTCCAATACAAAAACCCTGCAACAGCGCCTAGCGCTATGCCGAGGATTAGTATTTTATTTTGAAAAAGGAAGGTTTTCATAAACCGCAAAGGTCTGCAAAAGCAATGTAATAACGATGCTATAATTAAATTGCTTTTTCCGGCACAAACCTACTGATTAAGATATTTTTATACTGTGATGCAAGTCACTGTTTCCGATGATTTTTTCCTTAATTAGTGACCTTTATATAGCCATAGCCTTCAGCCTGTTTTATCACCAGTTCATGCAAGGAATCGGGCACTGTAGTTACACCATTAAGCAGTTGATTCTTACTTATATTAAAAACCTTCATGGCTTGCTCGCAGGCTGCAAAAGTTACTTTCTTTTCGGTGCCAAGTTTAATGACATCCCCAGCCACTGTAGACTTATCTTTTACTATCATGTCCAATGCTTTTCCATAAAACACTACTTCGATCTTGGCATCCGGGTGAGAAGTGAGAATGCCGTTTATCCATCGAATTAGTCGTTGATGGGTGGCGGTGTCACTTGTTGTAAGGTCAAATACAATATTATAAGGCTTTTGTTGGGCAGATGATTGCAGGATAATGCTCAACAAAAATGCGGTGGTAAGAAATATTTTTTTCATACTTATAATTTATTATTCAAAAATTACGAATAAAAACACCCAAAAAAAAGAATTACAAAACATAGTATTGTTTTTTTTCGTAGCTTATCGGGCTTTTTTGAAATTATTAATTAAAATCTTTTTATTATGGATACCAACGAAACAAAAGAAGGAACCAATCGCCGCAATTTCCTGGGAACTATAGCAACCGGTGCGGCAGCCATTGGCCTAACAAGCATAGCACCTTCCATCTCAGCATTTGCTGGTGAAGCTAAGTTTGATACCAAAGCTTATGGTGATCCGGAAGAAATATTTAAAAAGATCAGCGGTAAGCATCGTATAGTTTTCGATTCACCACATCCGCATGAAGTTTATCCCTTTGCCTGGCCAAGAGTTTTTTTGCTTACTAATGAAGCCACAGGTACTGCAAGCAAAGATTGTAGTGTGATGGTGGTATTAAGACATTCATCAATTGGATATGCAATGGATGATAAAGTGTGGGCAAAGTATAATCTCGGTAAAGTGTTTGAAGCAAATGATCCGGAAACAAAACAACCTGCCACCCGTAATCCGTTTTGGAAACCCAAACCAGGCGCATTTAAATTTCCGGGAATAGGAGAAGTATTGATCGGTGTAAACCAGCTGCAGGAAAGTGGAGTTTTATTTGTTGTCTGTGCCGCTGCGATAAACGTTTATAGTGGAGCACTTGCTCAATCTATGAATCTGAAACATGAAGATATAAAAAAGGATTTCGAGAATGCAATTCTTCCGGGCATTCAACCAGTGCCTTCAGGTGTATGGGCATTGGGTAGGGCACAGGAAAAGGGGTGTGGTTATATTTTTGCAGGATAAAATTCCATGTAAATACTTTTAATGCCCCGATTCAATCGGGGCATTTTTTTATCTGAACTCGTATCCTACTCCTGCTACCTGCGTAAGCAGATCTTGAGGAGCGTCAGTTACTGTGCAACGACCTTCCACCTTTGGAGCAATAGGTGAGAATTCTTTTAAATATTCTTCAATGACGGAATGAAGTGTAGCTCCCATTTTTGTTGGTTGTTTTACTCCTTCCATTCTGCAAAGTGTTGTATCGGGATCACCTTCTCTTTCACAGGCGACAAATGAATATTGTTTTAAAAGATCAATTGGTTCTTTATTTACTTTTATCCAATTCACTCTTTTACTCTCTTGTTTTTTAATTGTAAAATTTACTTCCATTCCTTTGAATCGGATTACCCAACCGCCGAATCTTTTTTCCGGATCTTTTGCAAAAGCATTTTCCAGTTCATGTTCCATCCAATCCCAAATTTGACGACCAGTTGCCATTCCCAATTTTGCTTCGCTATCAACAGGCAACATGCTCCATAAGAAATCTTTCGTAATATCTGCTACTCCTGTTTTTGGATCAGGAACAAGTGGTGGACAAAAACGAAATCCATTACTCAATGCAATATCCGGTTTGAATTTCCACATGATAGCATCAGTAATAAAATTATCCATTGGAGTTTCCACAACATAATATCTTACAAGCGGTGTTTTTGTTTTACCAATTACTGAATTCAATTTTTGTGCAAAAGGTTCTTTTGTTTTTTTAACCAGAGCTTTCATTTCTTCATCTTCTTTATATCGCGAAGGATCTACATCCAGCAATTGATAATTATGTTCTTTTATTTTTCCGTTTTCGATAACTATATCAAGTTTTGAAATGAATGAACCAAATGCTCCGGGCTCTGTGACTTTTGCATACGCTCCTTCAACAGGTTTACGGATACGTTCATGTGTGTCGGCTCCAAGTATATAATCAACTCCTTTTACATCTTGCATATTGGCTAACCCAACTTGTTGTGCCATCCCCATATGAGTGAGCAAAAAGATCATATCACATTTTTCATATTCTTTTAAAAGACGAATGTACCGGGCTATATTTTTTTTCGGGAAAGTAAACTCAATTCCATAACTATAAGCCGGCGATTGTCTTTTATGAGTTAAAGGATCATTGTAACCAATAAAGCCGATCTTGATACCAGCAATATGTTTTATAAAGTAAGGAGGAAAGATCAATTCACCTTGTTGTTCATCTTTTGTATCATGAAACATGTTTGCGCAAACTTTTACTCCGTTATATGCAAACATGTCTTTCATCATCATTTCTTTTCCATAAACAACTTCCCAATTGCCAGGTAGCATAATATCATATCCGATATTATTCATTAATGGAACGATGGCTCTTCCTTCAGTAAGCGCAGCAATGCCACTTCCCTGGAAACAATCGCCACCATCAATTACAAGAGTATTATCTGGATTTTGGTTTCTCAATTCATTGATCATTGTTTTTAGTGTAGCAAATCCACCTCTTTTTTTATAAACAGGTTTTTTATTCTCCATAAAGAATTCATCATGAATTTCGAGTTGCGAATGAATATCGGCAGTGTGAAGTAATGTAAGCGTTTGGACTTTTCCATTTTGCACCGCTTTACTTCTCTTTATTGATTGTGCTTTATAAGCAGTTTCATTAGACTCCAATGCAGATGCAGCAAGTGGACTAATCAATCCGCCTCCTATACCAATACCTAAACCAAGTTTGCCTGCATTTTTAAAAAACTCTCTTCGGCTGTTTTGAGAAATTTCAAGATGTAATTTTTTTTCAGCTTCACTCAATTGCTGGCAAGAAAGACAACTGCAGTTCTCATGCAGATTAATATTTTGAGGCATACTTTTCTGGTTAAATTATTTACCCTGTTTGTTTTTTCTTGCTTCAACAATTGGTTTAAAAGGACCATACTTATGTTGTTCCTCCCCAAAACCATCAGCAAAGGGGCCGAAAGGATGATCAACTGGCTTTTTAGAAATATCAGGCCAGTCTTCTTTAAATATTTTTGATGGACGTCGTTGTGAGTTGACAAAAGCAGCAACATCCCAGGCCTCTTCATTCACCAATTGTGGATTGTGATATTCCACTTCTCCAAAGGGCATATTATTTTTTACATAACCTGCAAACCTTGAGATACGATATAAGCCCGCAGCCGTATTATAACTGTGCTCTCCCCACAGTGGTGGGTATTCATATAAACCATCATCTTTTTTCTTTCCTTGTCCGTCGTCACCATGACATCGTTGGCATTTATTTATATAAACCGTTTTGCCATTTGTCGGATCTGCAGCACGGTCGAGATATGGAATATCCATGATGCCGCTTCCTTTGGGTTTAAATTTTTTCGGAACCTCATCGCCAAGCCAATGCATATAAGCAATGATTGCTTTCATTTCTTTACTGTTACTGTCAACGGCTTTACCATTCAAACTTCTTTCCATGCAATCTGAAATTCTTTTTACAATTGTTTCAATACCGCCGCTTCTTGCCCTGAACTGTGGATACAAAGAAGCCACTGCTCCATAATTATTCCCCCATGGTACAGTGCCGCCTTTCAGATGACAGTTCTGGCAATTCATACCATTTGTTATTTGTGCAACTTTTCCGTGTGGCCCCAGGTAATAAGAAGTATTTGAGATCAGTTGATAACCGTATATAGCCAGCGAATCACTTGCAGGAATTTGGTATTGGTTCCAGCCATGCCATAAGGTAGAGGTGTCAAAATAATTGGTATTGGCCGTTGTATTTATATTGCTATTGTTATTGCATGAGTATATGAATGCAATAAACGACAAAGCAAATAATGGTTTAAAAAAAAGAATTGGTCTCATTTCAATTTTAATAATACATCAATGCGGCAATTTCTCCCTTAAATATCCGTACACCCACGTACCCGCAATAGCGCTAAATAAAGTTACGATGATAACAGTTGCTCCCATTCCTATTTGCGCAAATAATGGACCCGGGCATGCGCCGGTTAATGCCCATCCAAACCCGAAGATCAAACCGCCGATGATATTTCCTTTATTAAATTTTTTTGAAATGAATTCAATTGGCTCACCATAAATGGTTTTGATCTTGAATTTTTTTATAAGAAAAACAGATATTACGCCGACAGCTACTGCTGAACCTATTACCCCATACATATGAAAGCTTTGAAGACGAAACATTTCCTGTATACGGAACCATGAAATGACTTCTGCTTTTACAAGGATGATTCCAAACAATATTCCGGCGACCATATATTTCAGATTGTGCCAGATTGGATGTTTGAGTTCGGATTCGTTCACACACATTGTATCCATGGAGCGTACTTCGAAATCCGTGTTCTCATTCAGGAACTCACGATGTTTTTTCCCTTTTACAGATTCTATGGTATTTGTATTTGTTCTCATTTTTAAAGTTTCAAAAGAATGGGAATAATTAAATTGGCAACAATAAAGCCACCAACCATAAATGAAATAGTAGCAATAAGAGATGGCAATTGTAAGTTGGACAAGCCCATGATAGCATGACCTGATGTGCAACCGCCTGCATAGCGGGTACCAAAGCCTACAAAAAAGCCACCAGCGACCATAAGTATAAGACCTTTTACAGTAAGCAAATTTTCCCAGTTAAAAAGGTCTTTGGGAACCATCCCTTCTGTGTTAGTGACGCCATAGCTTGCAAGTTCAGTAGCCAATTTTGGATCAATAATAACAGGGTTCGGATTGGATAAAAAAAACGCTGTGATAATTCCTCCCAATAAAATACCCCCCACAAAAAAAAGATTCCATATTTCTTTTTTCCAATCATATTTAAAAAAGGAAATATTCATGGGTATACAGGCAGCACATATATGCCGTAATGATGAAGAAACTCCAAAAGCTTTATTACCTAATATCAGCAATGCCGGAACTGTAAGCCCGATCAAAGGGCCAGCAACATACCATGGCCAGGGTTGTTTTATCCATTCAATAAAATTCATGTTTTAAAGCTTTATTATTACAAAGGTATTAATTGGTCACAGTTTAATTATACACCTATTATTTTAGGAATAATTCTTTTATAAGTATATAAATAGCCATTAGCAATACAAACCAGCCAAATGTCTTTTTCAAGATCCTGCTCGAAATTTTTTCTGCTGAAAGGCTACCTATGTAAATACCCAAAATTGCAAGTCCTGTAAAAAGTAAAAGGATCTTCCAGTCGAGTGGAGTTTGTTTTAAACTGAATAAAAATCCAAAAATTGAATTGATAGCGATAATTACTAATGACGTGCCGATAGCAGTTTTCATTGGAAGTTTTACAAATAGTACCAAAGCAGGAATGATAAGAAATCCACCACCTGCTCCTAATATGCCTGTAATGAGGCCGATTGCTAACCCCCATAAAGCAAGCGGCAATATTTTACTATTGCGTTCCTGTGATACAGGTCGTTCAATATTTTCATCATCATCGTTAAATATCATAAACGCTGCTGCTGTAAACATTAAAAATGCAAATACGACCATCAGCATTGTATCACGGGTAAAATCAATGCTTCCAATTGAAAATAATTTTTCAGGAATAGCAGGTAAAATAAAATGACGTGTGATAAAAATTGAAAAGATAGAAGGAATGCCGAATTCTGAGACTGCTTTGAAATCAACTTGTTTTTTTATATATGCTCTTGTGCCACCCGTCAAGCTTGTAACACCTACAATAAATAATGAATAGGTGGTTGCTGTTATTGCATCGAGATGAAGTAAATAAACCAATACAGGAACTGTAAGAATTGAACCACCGCCGCCCATCATGCCAAGCACGATGCCAATAAAAACTGCTGCGATGTATCCAACTATTTCCATACTGAACATTTTAACCGGGGAGAATTTTTTCCATTTGCATGCTTCGGCTTCCTTTTACAAGTATATAACCGTTTTGGAATTGTTGTTTGCTGAACCATTCTTTTGCCAGTAAAGAATTTTCAAATGAAAGAAACGAATGAGGGAGTTTTAGAAAATCACCACCAACAAGCACCACTTCTTTCCACGAATACTTTTTAATCAGGTCAATTATTTCCTGGTGCTCCTGCAAACTTTGTTTGCCTAATTCGGCCATAGCACCAAGCATCAAAATTTTATTCTCTGAACTTTTCTTTGCAAAGTTTTCAATAGCCAGTTTCATACTGCTTGGGTTCGCATTGTAAGCGTCAAGAATAATTTTATTAGAGTCTTTTTCTATTAATTGTGAACGACTATTGGAAGGAGTATAATTTTCGATAGCCGATCTTATTTTATCTTCCGGCACTTCAAAGAATTTTCCAACTGTAACAGCGGCCAGTACATTAGGTAAATTGTATTCTCCAACTAATTGTGTTGAAATTGTACCATCATCGAGCCCCTGTACGATCTGAACCTTTAAGAAAGTTTCATTAGGAATAATTTTTCCGATCACATGATCATTATCCTTTGTTCCATATTTTATGATGCCGCTAATACCTTTACTCATTTCCTGCAGATAATCATAATCCCACATTACGAAAGCAAAACCATGCGTGAGCGTTCGCAGATAATCAAACAATTCGCCTTTACCTTTTTTTACACCTTCCACACTACCGAAACCCTCAAGATGTGCTTTCCCGCAATTTGTGATCAACCCGTGTGTTGGTAAAGCGATCTTGCAATACCCGGCAATTTCCTTCAGGTGATTAGCTCCCATTTCGATAACCGCCATCTCGGCATCTGGTTTGATCTTTAAGATCGTCAATGGTATTCCAATATGATTATTAAGATTGCCTTCTGTTGTATATGTTTTGAATGTAGAGGATAGCACCGCATGGATCAATTCTTTGGTTGTTGTTTTTCCATTGCTTCCTGTAATTGCAATAAACGGAATATTGAATTTCTTCCGATGATACAGCGCTAACTCTTGTAGGGCAGATAATACATCGGGCACTAAAAGAGTTTTGCCCTCTATCTCATATTCTTTTTCATCGATTATGACATAAGCAGCGCCGGTTTCTATAGCTTTCTTTGCAAATGAATTACCATTGAAATTCGGCCCCTTTAATGCAAAAAAAATATCTCCGGCTTTTAATTTCCTTGTATCTGTTTGAACCGAAGGATATAACTGGTAAATCTTGTAAAGTTCTTCGATCATCATAAGCAAATGTAAAGGCATAAATTAAAAAACCCCGCCAATGATGACGGGGCTTTTAATATTATGAAATGAAAAGCTTAGCGTTTTTGACGTTTGTCTTTCCACCAGTTACCTGTTTTTCTTTTATTACCTTCTGTGCTACCCATACGGCTCATGGCACAACGGAAACCAACAGTTGCACTTGCTTGATCTTCTTCCATGAAGCGACGAGTACCAGGGCTAAGCCAGTAAGCGTAATCAGCCCAGCTACCACCTTTATATACTCTTGATTTATCACTTACAAGTGTGGTTATGCCATAACCATAATTTGATTGTGATAAAGAGTCACCATCAATAAAGTTGATAACATTACCACGCTGATAGTTTCTGCGCATCATGCTTTCTTTATCAGTAACGTCAGTATACTTTATACGACCCATACTATCTCTTGCAAAGCGGGTTGTAGGATCAGCTGATGTAGAATCTGCAACAAGCATCTTTTGATATTTGTTACCGCGATAAGGCGCAACATCATCAGCATCAAGTAATGTAAGGGGTCTGTATACATCGGCTACCCATTCGCTTACGTTACCTGCCATATTATATAAGCCAAATCCATTTGGATAAAATGATTTCACATCGGCTGTATAGATCGCATCGTCATTTAAACCACCGGCTACACCAGCATAGTCACCATTACCCCTTTTAAAGTTTGCTAACATCATACCTTGCCAGCTACCATGACGTGTGTCACGCATACCATTAGGATTATGGCTCCATGGATAAATTTGTTTGTTCATCGTTAGCTCTTCGCCGCGTTTGCCTTCTTTAGTACTTGGTCTCGGGTTTTGTGCGATATAACCCAAAGCGGCGTATTCCCATTCAGCTTCTGTTGGTAAACGATAATCAGGCTGAAGGATACCATCTTCCATTGTTGCCGTTGTACGTGGTGTCCCCTGAGCAGTTTTTAAAGTACTCTTTTTACCTTGTTTTCCAGGTTGAGGAGCATAAAACCCCAGGAGATATGATTTAGTTGTGAAATTATCTTCACCTTGTTGAGCTTGTAAACCTTGCTTTGCAGCTAAACCCTGGTTAATTAGATTCCCTTCGTTTACACGGTCGCTTCTCCATAAACAGAAGTCATAAGCCTGTTTCCAGCTTACACCAACAACAGGATAATTGTTGAAACTTGGGTGGCGTAAATAGTATTCAACCAACGGTTCATTGTATGCTAACTCACTACGCCAAACAAGTGTATCTGGCAATGCAGCATCAATGATTTTTTGGTAACTAGGATCATTTGCTGGGTCAAAAACACGGGAAAGCCAATAAAGATATTCACGATAGTGAACGTTGGCTACCTCAGTTTTATCAATATAAAACGAAGGAACTGTTTGACGACGGGGGATATTATTAAAATCACCTATTACGTCTTCATCAGTTTGACCCATTGTGAACGTACCACCTGGTACAAACACAAGACCTGGGCCGGTTGCCTGTTCCTTTTCTTTGGATACCTGGTATCCACCCATATTCTTGTCGTTGTAATTCCAGCCGGTTACATCCGATTGGTCGTGTTTCTTTTTGCCAAATAGCCCTTTGCCTTTACATGAAGCTATCAGAACGGCGCAGGATAAAAGGATAATTAAGTTTTTCAGTTTCATAGTTTTTTGTATAAACCTTTGAATTGGAATTAATTTAACGCCGGGTGGGATAAAATATTGCACCTTAAAAAGATTTTATCAACCCGCATCTGCGAATATAGGCAGATTATAATGATTTTATTAAGCAGAAATACTTTTTATCACCTCGTTAAACCCCCTGATTTTTGCAAGGAAATCATGGGGAGAATTACAGTTATAGCCTTGTCGTTGGTCTGCTTTTTCGCAACAAATGTTAGTGCCCAAAGAGTGTATAAAACCAATTCAGTTTTGTCATCAGGCACTTGGGGTAAAATTGCTGTTAAGGAGAGTGGGATCTATAAAATAGACGTTCCTTTTTTGGGGGCAATTGGTTTTAATACTTCAAACATTTCCTCTGGTTCTATAAGACTTTTTGGAAATGGAGGGAATATGCTTAGCGAAGCAAATGCAGATATTCGGGTCGATGACCTCGCTGAAAACGCGATCTTCATAATAGATGGAGGCGACGGGTTGTTCAACGGAAGTGATTATTTTCTTTTTTATGCCGCAGGACCTGACAAATGGTTGAAGGATTCAATAAATAAAAGATTTACTCATCAAAAAAACCTTTATTCTGATTCTGCCTACTATTTCATTACGCTTGGTGGTGCTGGAAAAAGAATTGCTTCATTACAAGTAAATACTCTTACAACATTAACAGTTAATTCATTCAATGAGAGGGTGTTTCATGAGCTCGATACAATAAATCTTTTATCAAGCGGAAAAGAGTGGCTCGGTGAAGAGTTTGCTGATGCACCGGGTAAAACACTTTCAAGATCGTTTTCAGTTAGCATACCAAATCTTCTTCTAACCACACCCGCTACATTGATCTCGAATTGCGTGGCCAGGTCAATAAATATTCCAAGTCGTTTTGATGTTCGGGTAAATAATCATTTAGCGCAACAGGTCAGTATTCCATCAACCGGAGCTGGCTTATATGATCTGTTTGCGCAACAAACACAACAAGCATCAGATCTATTATTGTCACAGGAATCTTTGCAGATCAATTATGCTTATCTGCCGGGCGGTTTTAATTCCCAGGGCTGGTTGAATTTTTTTGAGATTCATGCAAGAAGAAACCTTGTTTTAAATAGCAGTGGACAATTGCCTTTTCGCGACTGGAATAGTGTTGGAAATAATATTTGCGAATTTGTAGTAAGCAACACAACAAGCAACACCCAGGTTTGGGATATTACTGATCCTTTGTCGCCAATAAGAATGCAAGGAAGCTTTTTAGCAAATGAATTTCGTTTTGTTAATGATGCACCACGATTGAGAGAGTATATCGCTTTTAATACAGGCAATGCGTTGATACCCATAAATGCAGGTAGAATTCAAAATCAGGATCTGCACAATTCACTGCAAACAGATTACCTGGTCGTCACAAATAATTCATTGGTCTCACAAGCTGAACGATTAGCTTCTTTTCACCGACAAAGGAATTTAAAAGTGACTGTTGTTACTACTGATAAAATTTTCAATGAATTTTCTTCGGGCACAAAAGACCCTGTGGCCATTCGTGATCTTGTAAAAATGTATTTTGACAGGTATGCGTCTATTCCTGCTGATCGCCCAAAATATTTGTTGCTTTTTGGCGATGCTTCTTTCGATTATAAAAACAGGATCACTAATAACACAAACCTTGTTCCTGCATACCAAAGTAAAATTTTTCTTGATCCGCTCAGCACTTATACAAGTGATGATTTCTTTGGCTTTTTGGATGACAATGAAGATATCAATACAGGATTGGTCACTAATCTTCTTGACCTTGGCATTGGCAGAATTCCGGCTAAAAATATCGAAGAAGCAAAAAATTATGTTGATAAAGTAATTGCTTATTACAACAAAGAAAGTTTTGGTGCATGGAGAAACAATGTTTCCATTATTGCTGATGATGAAGATAATAACCTGCATTTGCAGGATGCAGAATTAATAACAGGCACCGTCTCTGCAAACCCGGTTTTTAATATTCAGAAAATTTACCTGGATGCATTTCAACAGGAAAGCGGATCAGCGGGTAGCAGGTATCCAAGCGTAAATGAAACGATCAATAATCAAATTGCGAATGGAACGATGGTCTTTAATTTTATCGGTCATGGCGGCTCGGCAAGACTTGCTGAAGAAGTGATACTTGATCAGCCGATGATAAATGGATGGAGTAATAGTAGCCGTCTTCCTTTGTTTGTTACAGCTACCTGCGATTTTGCACCGTATGATAATCCATTTACAAATTCAATTGGTGAAAACATTTTATTGAGACCCAGATCCGGTGGTATCGCAATGATGACAACTACCAGGCTTGTGTTTTCTTTCAGCAACAGGATCATGAATAATAATTACATGCAATTTGCTATGCAACCTGATGCAAATGGAAAATACAGGAGTCTTGGTGAAGCAATAATGGCAGCAAAGAATTACACTTATCAAACATCCGGCGATCTGATCAACAACAGGAAGTTTACATTGCTTGGCGACCCGGCTCTCACACTTGCTTTTCCGCAATTTAAAATAAGAACTACTCACCTGAATTCGTTTGATCCTATCGTAAGAACAGATACATTATCAGCCGGAGAAAAAGTAGTGATAGAGGGTGAAGTAACAGACAATAATGGTTTAATTCTTTCAACTTTAAACGGGACTGTTTACCCGGTTGTTTTTGATAAACCTCAAACAATCACTACAAAAGCGAATGATGCAGGTAGCCAACAAACATCGTTTCAACAGCAATCGAATATTTTGTTCAAAGGAAAAGCAACAGTTACCAACGGAAAATTCAATTTTTCATTTAAGGTTCCAAAGGACATCAATTATCAGTATGGCCGTGGTAAAATAAGTTACTATGCTGAAGATGGAACCAAAGAAGGCAGTGATCTTTTTAATGACTTTATAGTTGGCGGTTCAGCATCAACTATTGATAATGACAAAAATGGTCCTGAAATAAAAGCATGGTTAAATGATGAAAAATTTGTGAACGGGAGTATTGTCAATCAAAGACCAATATTGATCTTGAAATTGACTGATTCTTCTGGAATCAATACTTCAGGTACTGGTATTGGGCATAACATCACTGCAATGCTGGATAACAACAGCGATCAACTATTTGACCTGAATAATTATTATGAAGCTGATCTTGATCAATATGGGCAAGGTTTTGCCCGCTTTCAATTACCCGAATTAGAGGCCGGAATCCATTCACTAAAAATAAAAGTATGGGATGTGCTTAATAACTCATCAGAGTTTATACTTGATTTTTCTGTAATGAATGATGATGAACTTGTGATCGACCATGTTCTTAATTATCCTAACCCCTTTACAACCAATACACAATTTTGGTTTGAGCATAATAAACCAGGTCAGGATCTGTTGGTACAGATCCATATATTTTCTTTAACCGGGAGGGTAGTAAAAACGATCGAAAAAACAATAAACACAGACGGAAATCGTTCTTGTGAAGTGGATTGGGACGGCAGAGATAATTTCGGCGACAAAATTGGAAGGGGAGTATATGTGTACCGGATCAAGGTTTTGTGCAACGGATCTAAATCCCGAACTGTGACTGAAAAGCTAGTAATCTTTTGAGACGGATGAGTGAACAAAAAACAATATTTCACAATCAGATTTTTTTAAAATTCCTATATATTTACAAACTTCAAATTTCATAAACTCTTACTAATGAGACCAATTGCCTTAAGACTAGCTGCTATAATTTTCATCTTTACGGGCATTAACCAAACTACCAAAGCTCAAAGTGCACAGCCGATTAATGTCGTGACCACTGCGGTTCCGTTTTTACGCATTTCAGCAGATGCCAGGGCTGCAGGTATGGGAGATTTAGGGGTTGCTACTTCACCAGATGCCAATGGAGGTTTTTGGAACCTTGCAAAAGTTCCTTACAACACCAGTAAGGGCGGCATCTCTGCTTCATATACTCCATGGTTAAAAGACATCCTTAATGACGTTTATCTTGCTTCAGTAGCTGGTTATTATAAATTCGATGAGTTACAAGCTATATCTGGATCGTTACGTTATTTCAGCCTTGGAAATATTCAGTTTACTGATAATCTTGGTAATGATCTGAATACTTTCCGTCCACGTGAATTGGGAGTTGATGTTGGTTATTCACGCAAACTTTCTGAAAAATCAGGTATAGGTGTTGGTCTGAAATATATTTACTCTAACCTGGCTCAAGGTCCTGCTGCTGGTAATAATTATAAAGCAGCAAGTGCTGTTGCAGGTGATCTTGCTTATTTCTACAATGGACATAATGACCTTGGACAAGGTTGGGCATTCGGTGCCGTTTTAAGTAATCTTGGTTCTAAGATTTCTTATACTGACAATGCTGATCAAAAAGATTATATCCCTGCTAATTTAGGATTAGGAACTACTTATACAAGAGTTTTCAACTCTGCTAATTCATTAATGTTTGGTATTGATGTAAATAAATTACTTGTTCCTACACCTCCTGCGGATCCCGCTACTCCGGAGCAGTTAACTGAATATCGCAGCAAGGGTGTTATGAGCAGTTGGTTCAGCTCGTTTGCTGATGCCCCCGACGGGTTCAGCGAAGAAATGAAAGAGTTCCAGATCTCAGTTGGTGCTGAATACTGGTATAACAATCAGTTTGCACTGCGTACAGGTTATTTCCATGAAGATAAAACAAAAGGTAACAGAAGATATTTTTCAATGGGTGTGGGTATCAAATATCAAAGCTTTGGTCTTGATTTCTCTTATTTGATTCCTTCAGGAAGCGGTGTTGATCGCAATCCTTTATCTAACACATTGCGTTTCTCATTACATTTTAGCTTCGATGGTTCAGGTGCAGAAACCACCACAAATTAAAAATGAAGAAATAATTTATAGTGACGTCTCGCCTTTGGTGAGACGTCTTTTTTATATTTGAATAAATCAGGAATTAAATGTCTTATAGAATTGGAAGCGGAGTTGATTTTCACCAGTTAAAAGAAGGAAGGGAGCTGTGGATCGGTGGAGTAAATATTCCTTTTAAAAAAGGTGCATTAGGACATAGCGATGCTGATGTACTTCTTCATGCTATTTGTGATGCCTTGCTTGGAGCTCTTGCTTTAGGTGATATTGGTATACATTTTCCTAATACATCTAAGGAGTTCAAAAATATTCAGAGCACTGTGTTATTACAACGAACAATGGATATGGTTAAGCAAAAAGGATATTCAGTTGTAAATATCGACAGTACAATTTGCCTGCAGGAGCCAAAGCTGAAACAATACACCTTAGAAATGCGAAAGATCATTTCATCAGTAACCGGTGTAACAGAAACTGATGTTTCAATAAAAGCAACTACAACTGAAGAGATGGGATTTATAGGAAAAGGAAAAGGCATCATGGCTTATGCTACTGCATTGCTTCAGAAAGTTTAACTACTTGTTCGTAACATGTGCCTCATTCCGTGTGTCCTTGAAGCTTAACTTTGCCGCAATGACGTCTATACAAATAAAAATCGTTAATACATCATCTAATCCTTTGCCACAGTATGCAACAAAAGGATCATCAGGCATGGATATAAGGGCATCATTAGATATACCATTGGCCCTCCAACCTCTTGAAAGAAACCTGGTACCAACAGGATTGTTTGTTGAAATACCCCCAGGGTACGAAATACAAATAAGACCAAGAAGTGGTTTGGCAATAAAACAAGGGATCACTTGTTTAAATACACCGGGAACGATCGATTCTGACTATCGTGGAGAAATTAAGATAATATTGATCAACCTTTCCTCAGAAGAACAAGTCATTAATCCAGGTGACCGGATAGCTCAAATGATAATTCAGAAAACAGAAAAAGCCGAATTCGAGCAGGTAGAATTTTTAAATAATACTGAAAGGGCCGCAGGGGGTTTTGGTCATACAGGAAAACAATAATAATGATTCGATTTATCTTACTATTAATTACGGGTGCATTGCTGGTATCATCATGTCGCTCCACCAGGAAAATTCAAACGGCAATTTCCACAAAAAAAGATTCGGTGGAAGTAGTAAAACAAACATCTGACCCGCATGAGGATTCTATCAGGTTCATAAAAGATAACTATTATCAACTTCTCGCAAACAGGATCGAGTTTGAAACTTTTTCAGCAAAGATTAATACAGATTACCAGGGTGGTGATGGAAAAAAATATGATGTGAATGTTTTTATAAGAATGAAAAAGGATAGTCTTATTTGGATATCAGTAAATGGTGCATTGGGAATAGAAGGCATGCGTGTATTAATTGATAAAGATTCTGTACGCATATTAAATAAACTGGATAAGGAATACCAGGTGCGATCGTTAGAATACTTAACAGAAGTTGCAGCATTGCCGCTTGATCTGCATACAGTGCAGCAATTGATTGTCGGCAATCCTGTTTTTCTTGATACGAATATTGTTTCTTACTCCACAGAAGGAAGTAATATTTCCCTGCTAAGCGAGGGAAAGTGGTTCAGGCACCTGATCTCAATGAATAACAACGATCATCTTGTTTTGCATAGTAAGCTTGATGATGTTGATATATTAAGAAACAGAACCTGCTTTCTTACTTACATGGATTATGAAACGGTAAAAGGGGTGAAATTTTCAACTAACCGTACTGTATCTGTTACTGAGAAAAATAAGCTTGATGTAAAACTAAATTTCAAGCAATATGCCTTTAACGAAACGTTAAGTTATCCTTTTACAGTGCCAAAAAACTATAAAAGGAAATAAGAAATAAAATTTAATTTACAGTTCGCCGTTTTAAAATGATCCCAACCCTTTATTGATTTACCACAAAACAGCAGGTAACATGAAAAAAAGAATCTATCTCTTCCTGGCTTTAGTTTTCTCAGTTTGTTTCCTTTTTGCCCAAACTGAAGATAAGGCCCAGTTGGAAAAAGAAAGACAGGATATACAAAAGGAGATCAAGCAGATCCAGGGTGAGTATGATAAACTAAAAGGTAAAACCAAACAGATCGTCGGGCAATACAACCTCATTGACAGGAAAATAAGATTACAGAATAAATATATCAGCAATATCAGCAAGGAACTTCGTATGATCGATGATGATATTTACATGAGTAATGTGGAGATCTATCGACTTTCAAAATTATTGGACACATTAAGGGCTCAATATTCACGAAGTGTTGTGTACGCTTATAAAAACAGGAGTAATTATGATTTCCTGAATTTTATTTTTTCTGCAAGCAGTTTTAATGATGCGATCAAGCGGGTTACATATCTTAAAACTTATCGTACTTATCGTGAACAGCAGGTGAATACTATTAAAGAAACACAGGCATTAATTGCAAAAAGGAAGACGGATCAGTTAAGCAAAAAGAAACAGAAGGATGGTGCGCTGCAAAATCAAACAGAACAAGCCAAAGCATTAGAAGGGCAGAAGAAAGAAAAAGATGTGGTACTGAATCAACTAAAATCACAGGAAAAAGATCTGCAAAAACAATTGACGGCAAAAAAGAAAAAAGACAAAGACCTGCAAAAGGCTATTACGTCAATTATCAACAGGGAAATAGCAGCGGCAAAAGCAGCTGCGAAGAAGAAAGCGGAAGACGAAGCTGCTAAAAATGTGAAACCTGTAACCACAGACCCCAATGTATCTAAAAACACAACAACAACTACGAAGCCAAATGTAGTAAGAGAAAGTGTTGTCTTTAATACAGAGTCAGATCTGAAATTAAATGCTGATTTTGAAAAAAACAGGCTAAGACTTCCATGGCCGATTGACCAGGGAACAGTTTGTATTCATTACGGACCCTATCAAATAGAAAAAACAAAGATCAAAGGGGATAACCCCGGAATAACGATCTGTACCCCACAACCAGGTAATAGCGTAAAATCAGTTTTTGATGGCGAAGTTGTAAGTGTATTCAATATCGGTGATTCAAAGTCTGTAATGATTCGCCATGGAAAGTATTTTACTGTATACAGCAATCTTTCAACTGTTACTATTGCAAAAGGTTCAAATGTGAGTACGGGTCAATCAATAGGTAGAGTAGGAGTGGATGAGGAAACCGGTGAAGGTGGTAAACTTGAGTTTCTGTTAATGGTCGAGAATAAGAAATTAAATCCTGAGCAGTGGTTGCATAGATAAACTCTCTTAGCCGTTGTTAATATATAAAGAAGCCATCCTTTAAGGATGGCTTTCTTATTATAAGAATTTCTCGTACAAATTCTCGTAAAGAGGAATGATCTTGCTGATATCGTATTCCTGTGCATGTGCAGCCGCTTTTTCTTTAAATTTTTTCAGCACCTTATCATCACGTAAGATTTTTATCGCTTGCTGCCCCATTGTTTTTACATCACCGACATCACCCATATATCCTGTTTCACCAGGAATATTTATTTCGCTCAAGCCTCCCGCATTGGTTGTAACAATAGGTACACCAGCAGCCATCGCTTCCAATGCTGCCAAACCAAAACTTTCATATTCCGACGGTAACAAAAACAGGTCTGCAATTGCTAATATGTCTTCCATTTGTTCCTGTTTACCAACAAATCGAATCTCGTCACAAAGATTCAGTTCGCGGCAGAGATCTTCAGCAGCAGGTCTTTCAGGTCCATCTCCAACAAGCATTAACCGGCTGGGTATTTTATCATTAACTTCTTTAAAAATTTTTATTACATCTGGTATGCGTTTCAGTTTTCTGAAATTGGATGCATGCATTAAAACCCTTTCGCCATTTGGAGCGATCATTTTTTTAAATGCATCGATCGGTTTGCGGTTAAAACGACTTACATCTACAAAATTCTTGATTACATGAATATCTTTTTGAATTTTGAAATGTTTATATGTTTCATCACGAAGATTATCTGATACAGCAGTGATCGCATCACTCTCATTGATAGAGAAGGTTACAACCGGAGCATAAGTTTTATCTCTTCCCACAAGGGTAATATCTGTTCCGTGCAAGGTCGTAATGACTGGAATATTCTTCCCTTCTTTTTTTAAAATTTGTTTTGCCATATACGCAGCGGAAGCATGCGGGATAGCATAATGAACATGCAGCAGATCGAGGTTATTGTTTTTAATAACATCAACCATGGTGCTGGCAAGTGCAGTTTCGTACGGCGGGTAATCAAACAATGGATACGTAGGAACATGCACTTCATGATAAAATATATTGGGTGTAAATGACCCCAGTCTTACCGGTTGCTGATAAGTTATAAAATGCACCTGGTGGCCTTTTTGCGCCAATGCCTTTCCTAACTCCGTGGCTAATACTCCCGAACCTCCGAAAGTGGGATAACAAACAATTCCTATTCTCATGGTTTTGGTAATCGTCATAGTCCCCGAAGTTAAATACTTAAATTTTATTTGCTGTTGCCGCTTATATCAATAATTTGTTACAAAACTGCGCATTCTTTATTTTCAGCCTTCAAATATCGCTTAAGGATACAAAACACAACACATGAAGAAGACATTAATTATTGCAATTTCATTTTTATTTGTTACAAAAGGGTTTTCTCAAAACGAAGATTCGATAATGATTAAAAAAATTTCCGATGATATTTTAACTAACGGAAAGGCTTATGATAATCTTCGCCACCTTACGAAAAAGATCGGCGGTCGTCTCGCAGGTTCGCCGCAAATGACGCTGGCAGAACAATGGGGGGAACAGCTAATGAGATCGAACGGAGCAGACAAGGTCATTATGCAGGAATGTAAAGTTCCACATTGGGTAAGGGGAGGTGAAGACAAAGCAGAAGTGACAGGAGGTAAAAAATTAGATGTGGTTGCGCTTGGAAATTCAATGGGTAGTGGCAAAAATGGAGTGAAAGCTGAAGTATTACTTGTAAATTCTTTTGATGACCTGGAAAAGAAAAGGGATGAAGTAAAGGATAAAATTGTTTTTTATAATTATAAATTCAATCCTACCTATGTTCAAACCTTTCGCTCTTATGGCGACGCTTCACAGTATCGGGGTAGCGGCCCAAGCAGAGCTGCAAAGTATGGAGCGAAAGCAGTGATTGTAAGAAGCATGAGTCACAGTACCGATAATAATCCACATAC
>Ga0193738_1000293_pt1 | contig 31193 bp, 41 predicted proteins | sample L2a1metaG_FD_144927 | JGI IMG/M metagenome (GOLD analysis project Ga0193738, IMG submission 144927) | Soil microbial communities from a riparian zone of the East river system, Colorado, United States - L2a1 | ecosystem: Environmental > Terrestrial > Soil > Riparian zone | place: USA: East River... | reverse complement strand
ACTCAGGTCAAGTCCGTTTTGCTGGTGCAGCCAGGCGATGTAGCGGTTGAGGTGCTGCCGGTACGAGATGAGGGTGTTCGGCGATTTGTTGGTCGCCTGCTTCGTCTGGAGAAAACGATCCAGCCAGGCCGACCACAAAGCGATTTGTTCATCAGTCGCCATATTCAAGTCCTTCCGCATCTGGAGTGGCGCTGAGATCATCCGGGAGTGGGAGATGGCAGCGCTTAACAGCACGGACGATTTGCAGCACAAAGAGAAACGCGGCCCGACCCATCGCCGATTCAGGAGGCAAGGGCAGTGTCGCGTTCGTCAAATATAAAAATTTCGGAGCGTTACGCTTGGAGGTTTAACGCATAGTCGCCCTCACAGACTAGAGGAGAATTACGATCATGTCAACAGTTTTGGAGAAAGTGACCCACGAAAACGCCGCGTTGGAGTATGGCGCGGCTGAGACAAAGAGGCGGAGGCCGGGCGGCAAGAAAGTATACAAGCCGCACATGGCGACCAAAGTGCGTTGGGGAGTGGAGGACAGTATGAAACGGCTACTTGCGGCAGAAGAAAAGATGGAGAGGGTCTTGGCGTGGCTGAACGAAACCACCGAAACCTACGCAGCCGACATCGATGATCGCGGGCGGGCGCATTTGGGCAAGTTGGAGCGCGAGCTATTTGGACTGGCGCTGGATGTGTCGAAAGCCAAAGAGTATATGGCTGCCATCCTCGCCGAGAGCAAGCGCGCCAAATGATCGCATACCCGGGCGAATGGTGGGTCACCCTATCCATCGCCTGTTGGATGGTGATCCTGCTGTGGCTTGCCGCGATCTGGGCGCGGCGCAACTGGTAACAAACAACAACCCCACGGCTGATCGCAGGGCAGCGCAGCACGTGGGGCCAAACAAGAACGAGGGGATTCTAGCAAATGGATAGTCAGGATTCAAGCGGGTGGGGAGCGAAAAAGGATAGAGAGAAGGGTACAGGTTTGGGGGAGGGTGCGTTATGAGCCTATTGCCTTTGATCCTTGACAGAATCGAGGACGCGGACTTGCCGATCGCAGTCTATCGCACGGCGGTGAGAATTGCCCGCCTTCTGGACGACAACGGGCAAGCGATTATGAGCTGGGAAGAATACCAGACGTTGACCGGCTGCCACCATGCCGACGCCGCGCGCCGCCACCTTCGCACGATGGGAGCAAGGGGACTGATTGACTGGCGCGGCGGCGCAATAACCGTCATTACTTGGAAGATTGACGCCGATTTGTTGGCAGAAAACAGGCAGCTACTGTCGGAAAACGCGCAGCTAGTGTCTGAAAACAGACTCCTACTGCGCGTTGACAATAACGAAGAACAGGCAGCTACTGTCGGAAAACGCGCAGTAGGAGTCGGAAAACAGGCAGATAGTGTCGGAAAACAGGCAGTAGCTGCGCGTTCCAGTCATACGCGCGTTTTAGGTAGGTTAGGTAGGTCTTTATCTACTACCAATACTAGTAAGAGGAATAAACCTACCTACCCACCTACCTCCCAAACCAAAAACAAACCGCCGCCGTTACGGGGCGATCAGCAACTTGCGTTTGAGCTGCTAGTTGATAGCGAGGTTGGCGTGATCCACAGCGTGGCGGATGATCTGGCGCGCAAACTGCCACCACAGGACATTTACCGCGCCGTGGACAAATGGCTGCCGGATGCCCAAGTGGGCAAGGTGACGGCTGGCGTGCTTAAGCATCGCCTGGAAAAGCTCAAGCCATCCAGCGCCCAGACGGTGAAGCTATCCGCCGCCTTCCGTGACAGTGAGCTCTTCCACCGCCACAGGCTGCCGGATGAGCTGGTGGCAGATGGCAAGCGTAGCTACAACCTCGACGATTACCAAAACAATACGCCGAACAAGCGTTACAGCAGGGAGGCCGCGCCATGAGCGCCACCCTCTTTACTGACACCTACGGCGAGCTGGGCTTACCCTTGCACTACTGGGGCCACCGTGACGGCGCAACGCGGGCTGCCATCCTGGTCTATGTGCGCCACATGGCAGACCCCAGATTCGAGCCCGAGCCGACAGCGGACGAGTTGCGCCTCGTTGTGGAATACTGTGCCTATTTTATCAATGCACCGTGCTGGAAGTGGCCCAAGCACGAGCTGGGCATGTTGCGTGCTTCGATTGAGCACGTCAAGACGGCGCACGAGCTGGCGACTTGGCTGTGGGGCTGCAGCAGCATCGGGATAGATCCGCTATGATGGCAAACCCAAGATTGGGACAGACCGTGCAGATTTGGTACAAAAAGAGCCTGGCCGATTGGTTTCCGCTGCACGGCAAGATTGGCACGGTGGTCATCGTCTGCAAGGCGCGCAAATGTCGTAATCACGGCGTGCTAGTGGAGGGCAGGATGTACGCGGTGCCCTGTGGAAATTTGAGAGCATGGAGCGACCCGCTATGAATCCTACCGAGCCTGGCTTTTGGATATTCAACGGCATTAGAGCCGTCCAGAATAACCAGTACCGCCACATTCACGCGCCGGTCGAAATCGTCTATGTGTGGAACCGGCGCGGGCGTGAGTTGGCGGTCAAGCTGATTGGGCGGCAGCAAGCTATAAGACTTGATGCGTTCTGTGGGGAGTGGCAGCGGTTGGAACTGGAGCCGACACCATGAGAGCACGCAACACCTTGACGTTTGAACAGCGCCAAGAGCGGCGGCGCAAGGCCAAAGAGAAGCCGGCCAAGAACTATTATGAGCTCCAAAAGTACAAGACGCTCAAGTATAAGTACGCCCTCATTGAGGATGAGGCAAAGCGCCAACAGATGCAAGAGGCGGCGCTCAAAATTCATACTTGCGAACGGCGGGCGGTGCAAGACTTGATCACGATTGGGCAGGAGTTGATCGCCGTCAAAGCGCTCTTGCCCGACAGGTTTACGGAGTGGATTGACGAGGAGTTTGGCTACAGCAACGGCAGCGCCCACGACTTTATGAACATGGCGATCCGGTATTCCAAATTTCCAAAGTTTGGAAATTTGGGAATCAGCAGCGCCCGCCTTTTGTCGCCTCCATCCGTGCCTGACGCGGCGATTGTGGAGGCGATTGAGCTTGCCGAAACAGAGGGTAAAATCACCCTGGCAAAGACGAGGGAGATCATCGGCTACCACAGGCCGCCCAAGCCAAAACAACTGACCAGCCCAACGCGTGAGGAGGACACCATAGACGCCGAATACACGGTCATGCCATCGGCGCCAGCGGGGGATTTGGTGAGGCTGCGGCATGAGCTTCGACTGAAGATGATCGACGGTGCAGCACACAAAGTATTCATGCCATTCTTGACCCGTGACGAGCATGATGAGCTGTTCATTGCGCTGACGCGGGCGCTGGAGGGACGAGAATCCCATCCCCTCGCGTAGCCATGCCGGTCGTGCTTTGGCTGCCCATGCTGCCCCATTCCCGTCCCTATTCGGCGGCGGCGGCGGGACCGAGACGAGGGCCAGGCGGTGCTGGGCCGTAATCATAATGCCTACGCGATCATACTGTTAAAGGAGGAATTTGTGATTGAAAACTCAGACGCCAAAGCAGGGTGGCGCTGGCGCATCAACCCCAGGAATAATCGCGCGGTGCAGGTCAAGCCCAACCAGCATGGCGCTCGCTGGAAAGACTATGAAACCTATGATTGTCCTGCCATCGCGCTGGAGGTTGTGCTGGCCTGTCAGGGCTTAACACCGCCATTGGATGAGGAGGAGGTGCAACCGTGAGCAGTCTAACAGCAGAGGAGCTGGCTGCACTAACCAAATCGGTTAATGAGCGCCTGGCGGAGTTTGGGCCTAATACGCTGGGCAGCCTAAGCGTTGGCGTGGTGCGTTTGACGTGCGAGGTCTTTGTCGAGTGGCAGGAGGATTCAGAGCGCGCCTTTTATGATGCGCTCAACCGCCAGGCCGCGCTTGAGGTTGTTCCACAACATACCAACGGCACGCTGCCGCTGCTCACGAAGGGGGATGCGTTGGACGAAGTTGAGATTGACGAGCTAACTGACCTGGACGAAATTGACGACCTCGACGAGATTGACGACGAAGCACCCAAGCCCAAGATCACCGATGCTCGCCGCCGGCAGCTGGACAAGCTCAAGCACCAGCGCCGGTGCAAGATGGATTACCAGCTGCCGGCCAGCACAGGACGCAAGGGCAACGTGCTGCCGTCCCTAGAGCAAATTGTCGCCGAGCTGCAGCGGCTTTCGCTGGGCACGGGTGTCATGCCCAGCATTGCCACCTTCGATGCGGCGCGGCCTGGCAACTGGGCGACGGCCGGCGCACACATGCAGCGTCTCAACATGAGCTGGATCGATCTGGCGCAAGAGGCGGAGCTGCGCCCGCGCCAGCGCGCAGGAGAAGCGGCGAAGGAGGAGAGATGAGCGCCACCACCAAGCTGCCCTACGCCCAGATGCGCCCCGTCGCCAGCGCGGTCGTGGATCGCCTTGCCGACGCCTGCCATCGCATCGCAATCGCCGGCAGCCTGCGCCGTTGCGCGTCGATGGTCGGCGACATTGAGATCGTGGCCGTGCCTAAGTTGGATGTTGACCTCTTCGGCAATCCAACCAGCGTCAGCCAAGTGGATCATTTGCTGGCATCATGGCCCATTCAGTTGCTCAAGAATGGGCCGAAGTTCAAGCAGTTCAGCTTTACCACTACGGTCGGCAACACCTACACGGTGGATTTGTTCTTGCAGCCTGACCCAGCCACATGGGGCGTGAATTTTTTGATCCGCACCGGCAGTGCTCTCTTCAGTCAGAAGATGGTGACGCCCAAGTGGCAGGGCGGCTATATGCCGAATGAGTACCGGGTAGAAGATGCGCGGGTATGGAGTGGCGGCGGAAAGATGCTGACACCAGAGGAGCAGGACATTTTTGAGTTATGGGAAATGGACTTCATTTCCCCGGAGAAACGCTAGACATCAAGACGATACATACCCTTTTGGTTGACGCGGCGCGCGGCTAGTGTTATCCTAACGCGTAGAAGGCCCGTCAGCCGCTAGGCTGTGCGCGAGCCTTCTGTTTTTCATGGCCGTCTCATCACAGCCACCTATAATGCACAGTCGAAGCGGCTGGCGAGCTATCTCGCCGGCCCTTTTTTTATTTCCTCCCAAAACGCCATGCAAGACTGGACGCCGCTCTTTTATGTTATCGGCTATGCCCTGGTCGCCATTGTCGCCCTATGGATGGTGGATGCGCGGGCAGCACGCGCTGCCAAAGAGCAGCGTCGATGCTACGAGGACGCGCTCGCCACGTTGCATGAACGCGTCTGCGATCTCTACGTCGAAAACCAGGATTTGAAGGCGGAACTGGCCGACCAGCGCCGCGCCCTGGCGGCAATGGATTTGAGCGTCTACCAGGATGTGGAAGCGTGATTGAGTGGCCGATTGTCATCGGTGGATATTTGGCCATTGGCAGCATTGCGCTCTATCTGCAATATCTGAGCTTTCGCCTGAGCCTGGATCGCTTAAGCGCAGAGCATGAGCGGCATACAGCAGATTTACGCATGATGATTGAAGTCTTGCAACTCATGATCATGCAGGGACAAGAAACGCCACGGCCCAACAGAGTCACCCATGCGGAGTTAGACCTATGACCGGCTACCAATATCAAATTTCCGAACGCAATCCCCGCGCCGTCGAGGTGAGATACAAGCAAGCGCACGCCGGCCGCCCAACGCTGTGGCGCTTATACCAACTATGCGTTTCCGAGGACGATGCTGAGCGCATGCTGGGGTTGTTGCAAGAGCCGTTGGTTTTGGTGCTTTGCCACAGGGACGGGAGCGATGGAACGTCTGAACAAAGTGGCAAACACCAAAAGGAAGTGGCCGAGGAGGTGACGCCGTGATCGAAAGCATCGCCGGAGCCAAGAAGTACCGGCAGTCGCCCAGCAATCCGCGCATGGTGCAAGTGCAGCCCAGTTACGGGCGCACGTGGGTGGACTATGCGCCGCGTGATACACCGCAGGAAGCGCGGGCGCTGGTCTTGGCGCTGGCCATGAGGAAGGACGAAACGCAAGAGATGGAAGCGGTGCAGGATTGAACCTCTATGGTATGCACGACGCCAGCGCAGATTGGGCGAGTCTCATCCGCGACGCCGGCATGAGCGGCTGGGCCGTGCATAGCGAGAGCATCGGCGCCGACCCAGGCGACCGCAGCGGCGGCAACTATACCTGGCTGGCCGCCTACGGGGTGACGCCGATTGTGCGCCTCAACTACTCGCACCACGGGGAAGGAACCATCCCGCTGCCCGACCGCTACGATGCCTTTGCCGTGCGCTGTGCCAACTTTGTCACGGCCTCCAGCGGCTGCACGCATTGGATCATCGGCAATGAGCCAAACCTGGCCGGCGAGCGTTGTCAGGGCGTGCCCATTACCGCGCGGCAGTATGTTGACTGCTACAAACGCTGCCGCAATATGATTAAGCAGCGTGGCCTGCAGCATCTTGTCTATCCCGCGGCCGTGGCGCCTTACAACGTAGATACAGGCTGGTGCATGGACTACTGGCACGAAATGCTCTCTCTGCTGGCGCTCAATCAGAGCGGCGATGCTGGCGCCGATGGCCTAACCATTCATACCTATTCGAGAGGCGCCAACCCGGAGAGCATCTATTCGGAAGATAAGATGGACTACCCCTACGACCAGTGGCGCAACGGCTTCCGCGCCTACAAGGATTTCCTCGGCCTGGTGCCGGCATCGATGCGTGGGCTGCCCGTCTACATCACCGAAACTGACCAGAACGTGCGCTGGAAAGATGCCAACAGCGGCTGGGTGCGCAATGCCTATCAGGAGATAGACGCCTGGAACCATGCCGCCAGCAATCAGAAGATTAGCTGCCTGTGTCTCTACCGCTGGGAGAATCATGACCAGTGGGTGATCAGCACCAAGAACGGCGTCATTGACGACTTTAAGGCGGCGGTCAGGCGCGGCTACCAAGCGCCGGCTCCCTCGCCCATCCCAGAGCCGCCTCAGCCGTGGCCACCAGACCCACAGCCGGAGCCGCCCATGCCAACACCAGAACCAGACATCGAGTGGGATCCGCGCCTGTCCCTACGCGGCTGTGAGCTGACGGTCGCCGAAGCCGCCGCCGGCCAGACGGTCTGGCGCTGCGTCAGCGGAGAGTGGTTTAACCAGGAGCAGGCGCAAAATCGCATCAACACTTTTGTGACGGTGCTGGATGAGAACGAGCAGCTGCTGACCGGCGTGCCGATTACGTGGTATTGGCAATCGGGCGAAGATACCCAGCCCAGCGAGGTCAAGCACGACCCGTGGCTTGGGCATCCGTACAGCAAAGACTTCGGCATGTACAATGTGGCTCCTTCCTATGGCATCAGGATAGCCGACGGCAACCCGACCGATGTGCTTTGGGGTATGGGTCTAGGCAGCATCGCGCAACCTGATTACAAGATTCACACTTCGTATGCTTTTGTTTTTCAGCGCGTCAGAGCAGAGCGACCAGTGCCGCCCATCCCGCCCATCGAGCCGCCTATCAAGCCGCCAGTGGAGCGTGAGCTGGTGCATCCGTTGCCAGGGGCCGTTATCACGCAAAACTTCTATGAGGAGAGCGACGCTTACGAGCAATATGGCTTTAGGGCACATAACGGAACTGACCTCGGCGGCCGTCCACTGCGCACGCCGGTTCGCAGCATGGCCAGCGGCATTGTCGCCTTTGCCGACTTTGACGCCGGCTATGGTCACTATGTGAGGATGGACTATAGGGACTTGGACGCTTACGTCATGTACTGCCATTTGGATGAGCCAGGGGCAACGGCGGGCACGCGGCTGCAAGCGGGCGACATGGTGGGTCTGTTGGGGTCAAGCGGCAATAGTACGGGAGCGCATCTGCACCTTGAAGCCCGTTTGCAGAACAAAGACGGCACCTACCGCGAAGATACGCCTATGAGTAAAGGCCGCATAGACATTCGCACGTGGGCGGCGATGTACGGATTGAAGATTTAAGGAGGTTCATCGTGGATAGGATTTGGACGCTTCTGGGAATCATCGTAGCGGTCTTATATGTCGTGTTGATCCTAGCGGGGCTAGGCTCCACCTTCGTCAACCTGATGGAGCCGGCCGCCATCATCCTGGTGGGAATCGGCGTAATCACCGGGCGTTGACATGCCGAGGGGAGATATTGTTGCCTTCATGATAGTCATCGGGGTAGCGTTGATCTTTGCCGAAGTCCAAACCAGGCAGACGGCCACGATCCGCTGGTTCCTGCTTGCTGTCCTGTGGACGGTTCTGACGGCGCTGCTGCTCGCCGTGGCAAGTGGCTGAAAAGGAAAACCCGCTTATGGACGAACAAAAAGAGTATGCCGCATTGCGCGAAGGTTTGGCCGAATACGCGCACGATGCGTGGGCCGGTTGGATGAAGTACATGTTTGAGAAGGGGACGCTGAATGAGGATGGCACATACACAATGCCAGCCTGGGCAGTCATGCGCTGGCAGCGGCAAGCGAATACGCCCTACGCCGAGCTGCCTGAAGAGGAAAAGGAAAGTGACCGCCTTGAGGCTGACCGCATGATTGAAATTATGGATAGAACGCCAACGGTCACAGCCAACAAAGAAAAACCGGCCTAAGCCGGTTCTAATTCCATCTGCAATTGAGTAAGCTTTAGCGGCTGCCTATGTGCATTTTTCGGATGTTCTACCACCCGCTGGCGGTGCACTACTTTCTGCACCGCTTCTTCCAGGCCAGGCGGCATTTGGTACGGCTCTTTTTCGACCAGGTGGAAGTCACCGGCGGCAATGCGCTCAATCAAAGTGCGCCAAGAGTGCTGCCGAGCCTGCGGGCCACGCGTTGAGCGAGAGTTGGTTTGGACGGCGAGCGCTTCTAAGGCCGCCCACAGGTCGGGTGTCATTGACAGGTTGCGTTGTTCGTATAGGGTAGGCATGTGTGCTCCTTTCGCATATTACGCGTAATATAGCATGGATGTGCTATGCGATCAAGATGACGAGCATACATTTTTGACAGGTACGGGCAAGGTTAGTTAGGTAATATCAAGTTGGGAAGTTGGTAGGTATGGCGCTTTCAGCCAAACAGAAGGCATTTATCGAGGAATATTTACGCTGCTGGAATGCAACCGACGCTTATCAAGCCATTTATCCAAAGTCGAGTCGGGATGCCGCCAGAGCGAACGCTGCGCGATTGATAGCAAATGATAGCATTTCTGAAGAACTCCAGCGCCGCATAGACGAGCGCGCAATGTCCGCCAATGAAGTATTGGATCGCCTCGCCGAGCAAGCGCGGGCGGACTACAAAGATTTCCTGGTCGTGGCCCCAAACGGCGACATTGCGCTCGACATGGCCAAGGCCGAAGGCAAGACGCATCTCATCAGGCGGGTAACGCAGAAGCGCACGGTGCGGAGGCTGAAAGATGCCGAAATTGATGAGACTTCCCTGACCTTAGAGCTGCACGACGCCCAGGCCGCGCTGGTGCAGCTCGGCAAGCATCACAAGTTGTTTACGGACCAGGTGCAGCAATCGGGCGAGGTTATCGTGAGGGTGCAGTATGGCACCGAAGGAACTGATAGTACGCCTAAGTAAACCACATCCGAAGCAGCGCGAATTTTTGCGCTGCCCGGCCAAGCGCATTGTCGTGCGCGCAGGCCGGCGTGGCGGCAAGACGGTTGGCATGGCGATCAAGGCGGTCGAGTGTTTCTTAAAGGGTCGTCGGGTCCTCTATGCCGCGCCCACGGCTGACCAAATCAACACCTTTTGGCGACATGTTCGCGACGCCTTGCAACCTTGCATCGATGCCGGGCTATACTACAAGAATGAGACGGAAAAGACCATTGAACTGCGTGGAACGGAACAGCGCATTAAGGCAAAAACAGCCTGGAACTCCGACACGCTTCGCGGCGATTACGCTGACCTCCTTATTCTGGATGAATGGCAAATGATGAATGAGGATGCCTGGGGTGTGGTCGGCGCGCCGATGCTGCTCGATAACGATGGCGATGCGGTCTTTATCTATACGCCACCCTCTTCGCGCACAGCAGGCGTGAGCAAGGCCCATGACAAGAAGCATGCGGCCAAGCTCTTTGCGGCTGCGCAGGCAGATACTACTGGACGCTGGGCCGCCTTTACCTTTAGCAGCCATGATAACCCGCATCTGAGCCATGAAGCGCTTAACGAGATCGCCAGCGACATGAGCAATTTGGCCTACCGCCAGGAAATTTTGGCCGAGGACATCGACGAAGTTCCGGGAGCACTGTGGACGCGAGCGATCTTAGAAAAGAACCGCATCAAGGTTGCTCCTTCGCTCTACCGCATCGTGGTGGCAGTAGACCCAGAAGCAACGGCGACGGCCACCAGCGCCGAGACTGGCATCATTGTGGCCGGCGTGGATGAAAACGAGATCGGCTACCTGCTGGAAGATTGCACACTGCGCGGATCTCCTGCTGAGTGGGGGAGTGCCGTTGTGCGCGCCTTTGACCGCTGGGACGCCGACCGCATTGTGGCCGAAACCAACAACGGCGGCGACATGGTAAAATTTGTGGTGGAGGCGGCGGCCAAAGAATTGTATCGCCAGGAGGAGCGCCGCAGCGATCGCGTCCCTTACAAGCAGCTCCACGCCAGCCGCGGCAAGCATACGCGCGCCGAGCCGGTGTCTACCCTCTATGAGAATGGGCGTGTCAAGCATGTGGGTGCGTTTGCCGAATTAGAGGATCAGTTATGCACTTGGCTGCCCGGCGACACCAGCCCCGACCGCCTCGACGCCGCCGTCTGGGCCTTTACGGAATTGATGCTGGCCGACAAAAAACAAGCCGGAACCTGGTAGTAAAAGGAGCAATTCATGCAAGACATCATCTTAGTTGCCAACAAAGACGGGCGACCCATCGGCGGCATCCAGCGCCCCACCGTTAACGCCCGCAGCATCCTCAGCGACCGCCTAGCGCTGGGCAGCTATGGCAGTAGCCACAACGGCACGCGTGACTATTTCGAGGTGCTCGGCTATCCCAGGCAATTGGGCATCAATGACTATCTCATCAAATTCGAGCGCGATCCCTTGGGAGGGCGCATCGTCGAGTTTCCGCCCCATGAGACGTGGCGAGATACGCCGACGGTCAAGGATGGGCGCGACAAGAACGCCCTCGACGATACCGCCTTCGCCCGCACCTGGAGCGACTTTGCCGAGCGGCTGCGCGTCTATCACTACTGTCAGCGTGCCGATACGCTGTGTGGAATCGGGCGCTTTAGCATCCTCCTGATTGGCGTCGCCGGCGGCGAATCACTCGAAACAGAAGTCACGCGCGTAGCCAGCCTCGACCAGCTGCTCTACCTGCGCCCCTACGGCGAACAGTCGGTCGAGGTGGCGGAATACGAGAACGACCCGCAGAGCCCGCGCTTTGGCCTGCCGCGCATTTACACCGTGACCTTTGCCGATACCAGCACGCCGGGCAATGTTGGCACCGTCCAGCGCCGCGTCCATGCCAGCCGCGTGATTCATGTGGCGGAAGGGCTGCTGGAAAACGATGTCTACGGCCTGCCGCGCCTGCAACGCGTCTATAACCTCCTGGATGACATTCTCAAGCTGGTAGGCGGCTCGGCCGAAGCCAGTTGGCTGCTGATGCGTAAAGGCTTTGTGCTCAATATCGACCCTGACACCGAGCTGAGCACCGAATCAGCCGCTGCCATCGAGGAGGAGTTTGCTGAGTACGAGCATGGCCTGCGCCGCTTTATGAAAACACGCGGCGTCACCGTCAGCGACCTCGGCAGTGATGTGGTTGACCCGGCCGGCCCCTTTGGCGTCATCATCGGCCTGATTTCGGCCGCTACCGGCATTCCGCAGCGCATCCTGCTGGGCAGCGAACGCGGCGAGCTGGCCTCGTCACAGGATGCCTCGCACTGGGCGGGGGCGATTGCCAATCGCCAGCTCAACTTTGCCGAACCGACTATCCTGCGCCCGCTGATTGACCGCCTGCTGACCTGGGGCGCCTTGCCGGCGCCGACGCAAGGGCGCTACTCGGTTGTGTGGGATGCGCTCTTCGAACTCAACGACCAGGAGCGGGCCCTGATTGGCGCCACCTGGGCCGATGCCATCCAGAAGCTCAGCGCGGTCTATGGTATGCCGCCGATCTCGCTCGAAGAGTGGCGCGGCGACTTTACGCCCTTCCCCGGCGAATTGCCTGAGAGCGCGCTGGAACCTGTGCCGCCCGTGCAGCCCGCATCCATGCCGGGACAGGACGTACTCGAACAGGTTGGCGAGCTGGTCGGCAACGCCGGCTATCGTGGGCCGGAAGCCATTGCCTTGGTGCAGGCGGCGGCGCGGCTCATTGCGAGGAATGGTCATGACGCCTGAAGAACTCCAGAAGTGGGCTGAGTCCCAAATCCAGGCGTTGATCAGCATCGGCATCGACGCCATCGAGGCCGAGCGCAGCGTCAACTGGGTGCTTCAGCACTTGCCGCCTGGCGCCGACCCGCACACCTATGTCTTTCCGGCTGAAACGCTGTACGAACCATTGGACGAAGAGGCGGTGACGGATGCGCGAGCGGATTGGTATTCTGCCGACGAGATTCCAAAAAAATACAAACGACTTCTGGACGCACGCTAGTCCGCTGCCTGGCTATACCTGGGCGGGCGATATTGGGCGCTATCGCTCAAACGACACTGGGCGCTTCGTTTCGAGACGGGATATTCTGGGCCTGCTTGACTCGTCGGCTGCCGCCGCTGAAAAGCAGATCGCGTCGCTGACCAACGTGGTGATGGAAGGGCGCATCTCTCCCATCGTTTGGCAGGAGCAAATGCGCACCGAAGTCAAGCGCCAAGTGATCCAGCAGGCGGCTCTGGGCAGCGGCGGTTTTGACCGAATCAGCCAGCAATCCTATGGACGAGCTGGGGCAGATCTACGCCAACTTTACGCCAAAATCAGCGGCACGGCTGCCGACATTGCCGACGGCAAGATTAGCATGGCGCAGGCACAGGCACGGGCGAATGAGTACGCGGGGCATGGACGCAGCCACTTTTACAGCGCCGAACGTGAAAAGGTACAGCCGTCGGCGCCCAACAAGGTCTTTATCGAGCGGCGGATGTTGGGTGGTGGTGGCAAGACTTGCAAAGACTGCGTGAGCTTCTACGATGCCGGCTGGCAACCTTTCGGCCTGCTGCCGCCGCCGGCGAGTGACAGCGTATGCGGGGGCAACTGTAAATGCAGCATGATCCGGCAAGAGATTGAGGCGGGGACGGAGGGCGAGTGGATCGGCACTAAAAAATGAGCGAATCACGCACGCCCTACTTAGCGCAGCCGAAAGCTGTTGCGCAAAACGACAAAAGGTGTGATACGATTATCGTCAACCGCGCAGACCTGGAGAAGGAGCACAGCTTACTGATTGCTCGCCTGCACTTGCTGCGCAAGCAACTCGGCTACCAACCGCTGACGCAAAAAGAAGAACGCCGCCAAAAGTAGCAAGACAAACTAAATAATCTCGCCTCAAGAGGAAATCACAGGGCGCAACTTGGTATCAACCAAGATGCGCCCTTTTTTTGTTTGGAAATTTCCCACATGAACGCACTGCAATTCTCCACCCATGCCATATCCAGCACCAAAGAAATCACACACGGCGGCCGCCGCTATTTGGTGTCGCCGGTGGTGGCGCTGCGCGAGGGCATCCTCAACGGCGTCTATGTCAGCGCCATCGAGTTTGGCAAGCATGTGCAAAGCTGGAGCGGTAGACCCGTTCCGCTCGGCCATCCCAAAAACGAGGGCGGCTACATTTCGGCCAACTCGCCCGATGTTTGGGCCAACGATGTGCCGGGCCATTTGTGGAACGTGGAAGCCGACGGCGACAAGCTGAGGGGTGAAATCTGGATTGACCTGGCCAAAGCCGAACTGATGGGTGAGCGCGCGCTCAGCATCGTCAACCGCCTGCGCGCCAACCAGCCGGTCGAGGTCAGCACCGGCTACTTTGCCGACCACGATAGTGTCAGCGGCACTTGGAAGGGGCAGCCGTATCTGGGAGTTGCCCGCAATATCCGCCCCGACCATCTGGCCCTTTTGCCCGATGAGGTGGGCGCCTGTAGTTGGGCGTACGGGTGCGGCACGCCCAGAGTCAATAGCGAAGAAGGAGAGCAGGGGGAGCCTATGGTTGATGAAACAGGGCTATTCGAGCGATTCCTAGGCTGGTTCCGCCAGCGCAAGGAAGATGAAATTATCGGTAACGAGTCCGCACCTCTCCGTGCGGAAGAAATCCAACAGGAGGTCGAAATGACCAAAGAGCAGTTAGTTGCTGGGCTTGTCACCAATTGCAAGTGCAAGTTTAGCAAAGAGAAGTTGGAAAGCTGGGATGTCGCCGACCTGACGACATTGGCAGCGAGTTTTGCGGCCAACGAGGAAGAGGCAGCGCCGGAACCGGCTCCCGCACCTGAAGCAGAAGCGCCGCACCGCATCAGCCGCCCCGAAACTGTAACGGCCATGTCGCCGGAAGTTGCCGCGGAGCTTGCTGAGCTGCGCAGCCTGATCAAGGGCTTGACCGCCAACAGTGACCGCGAAAAGGCCGGCGTGGTGGCGGCGATTGTCGCCAATGCGCGTGGCGCCTGGAGCGAAGCAGAGTTGATGCGCTATGACCTGCCGAAACTGAACCAGATTCATGGCAGCTATCAGCCGCGTGACTATTCGGGCAATGGTGGCTATGTGCGCACCAACAGCGTCGAAGAAGAAGAGCTGCTGATGCCGTGGCCGGATGAATTCAAGAAGATGGGGGCCTAATTATCATGGCAAGTACTACTCCGCACACCATTGTGCTGCGTTCCAACAATCGTGACAACGGTATGCAGCGCCCGATGGAGGCGCCCGTCCAGGCCGCCGCCACCGTCAAGCCCGGTATGCTGCTGGACTTCGGCACCACCAACACGGTCAAGCCGCACGCTACCGCCGGCGGCAACCGCAACGGCAACAAGGTCGCCATTGACAATCCCTGGGCGACCGATACCACCGTAGCGGCGATTGATGCCAGCTACACCGCCGGGCAGACAGCCGGCTATGTCCACGGCGTTCCCGGCGATGTCTTGTATATGTGGATCAAGACCGGCTCCAACGTCGCCAAAGGCGCCGCCTTAGAATCAGCCGGCACCGGCGCCCTGCAAGCGGCCGCCGGCACCGCCGTTGATTCGCTGGTCGGCTATGCCGAAGAAGCCGTCAACAATGCTACCGGCTCAGACGGACGCATCCGCGTCCGCATGGCATAGGAGACTAAACATGAACTCAAATTTACAGATACTCGATCTCAATTCGAGTGCAGGGCAACAGGCCATTCTCGGCGGGCGACCGACGGTCAACAAACGTACCGGCGAGGTCACCATCACCAGCTCACGCGGCTTACGCGTCAACTCGGCGCTGCGCAGCACGGAATGGGCGGAGCTTGACAGCCAGATTATCGCCGCCGCCGTGCCACCGCTGCGCTTGACCAATCTACTGGTCAGCCGCGGCTTGACGCGCCGCCTGGGCAGCCTCGGCACCATCATCGCCCAGTACAACCAAATTGGTGAGATGACGGCCGCCAGCGCTACCATCCGCGGCCATGCCTCGGTGGAAAAAGACCTGGCTGACTTTACGATTGCCGGCGTGCCGGTGCCCGTTGTGGCCAAGGAGTTTGAGCTCGACGAGCGCTTGCTCCAATCCAGCCGCATGTTGGGTGACGGTCTCGATGTGGCCAACGCTGCCGCTGCCGCCCGCGTGGTGGCCGAGAAGATTGAGGACATGCTCATCCTCGGTGACACCAGCATCAATATCCTCGGCCAAACTATCTACGGCCTGACCACCCATCCCAACCGCAACACCGGCACCGCTACCAGCTTTGGCGGCGGCGATTGGGCCACCGACGGCAATGCCACCAAGACCATCGCCGGCATGATCGGGGCTGCGCAAGCCGACGGCTATTATGGGCCTTACGGCGTCTTTGTCTCCGGCACGCAGTTCAACGAAGCCGCCTTCATCTACACCACCGACGGCAGCGGTGACACGCCGCGTGACCGCATCCTGCGTATGCAGGGCGTCGTGGCCTATGAGCAGATTCCGCAGTTGGCTGACGGCACCGTGTTATTGGTGCAGTTAACCGCTGATGTCGTGCAGATTGCCTATGTGCCCGGCTACTTCCCCAGCACCACGCGGGAGTGGGTCAGTGGCGACCGTATGCTCAATTCATTCAAGGTGATGGCCGTGACCACGCCGATTGTCAAGGGTTCGGCCGGCGCCAGAAGCGGCGTAGTCCATGCAACTGGGGCGTAGCTCATTGAATATGAATTAACTTTTGCAACGAAGATACGAGGAGCTTAGAAAATGTCCGAACAACAGAAGAGCCCAGAGGAACAACGCCGCGCCGATGAACAACAGCGCCGCACCGAAGAGCAACGCCGCACAGCAGGTCAGCGCGGCACGACAGAACAGCGTGACGCCGAAGCTAAGCGCAAAGCAGGGGAGACGCAAACCTACGTCGTCAAAGAAGGGCAGACGTGGGGCAGCAATCCGCCCCTAGAGGCCGGCGATACGGTCGAGTTGACCGAGGCCGAAGCCGCCGGCTTTGAGGATAAGCTGGAGCCGGCGGACGCCGCTGCCAAGCGTGACCAGGATGCGCCCGCGGATGGCACTACGTCGTCACCCAGCGGCCCGGCTGTGCCCAAGCGACCGAGCTAACCATGGCCACCCCACAGGATTATGAGCGCTTGCGCCTAGATTGCGGCTTGGCGGCCACCGACACGGTAACGCTGCCCGATGCACAGGCCGAAGATAACTTCGACCGCGCCGCGCTCATCTATCCTGACCCCACCAATCCCGCCGGCGCCCAGTTTGCCTCTACGCGCGTGCTGACCCTGGAGCAACTGTACGCCTCATCTGTCACATCGACCGATTACACGCAGAACAACTCGACGGAGAAGGCCAGCCAGTTGTTTGACCACTACGGCAAATTGCTCGACCTGTGGAACCGCAAGCTTGATAAGGCGGCGATGGGCGGGGCGGGCGGTGGCGTTGCCATCTTCCAGGTGATTTGAAATGATCCCCACTTCACCCATCCAGGCCAAACGCATCACTCAGCGGGCGCAGGATGCCGCCAAGCGTATCGGGGAAAAACCCACGTCGGTCGTTTTCAAGACGGCGGCTGGGGCGACGCTGCCGGCGCAAAGTCTGCGATTGGAGTATGACAACCGCGCCTCCCTGGCCAGCAGCGCAGCGGGGGCGGCGCCGCGCATGAACCTGATTATCTACGGCGTGCGCGGGCATCCAAGCCTTGTTGATTCGGTCATCAGCGAGGGCTATCGCTTTAACTTTGGGGGCGACGCTTATACGGTGATAGACGTCATCCTGCAACTTGGCGAGATTCAGGGCATTGCGGTCGCCCAGGGCTAGTTTTGAGTAAGGACTATCAGATGGAATCCATCCATGTCAAAGCGGCTAAAGATGACGGCAAGATCGCCTTTGCCGAGCAAAACGAAGCGCACCCCGATGGCGAGGCAACTGTGATCGGTGACGGCGAGGTAGTCAAGGTCGCCAGGACGCCGGCGGTCGAGCAGGCAATCCTGGACGGCAACCTGGTACAGGTCAAAGACGCGGGGTTGCCGGAAGATGCTGTCAGCGCCACCACCGAAACCGTTGAGACCGAAGTATTTGATGATGAGGAAGAGGATGCGTGAGGATCCCCTTCTACGTGCCGGTGCTGCTTGACCCCTGGGAATCCTACGGGCTGATTGGCTTGCAACTGGTACGCCATCTCGAACGCATGGGTGTCGAAGTAGATCTCTATGGGCCAGCGCCCGACCTACCGCGTGCCCATGCGCACACGGCCCCCGGAGGCATCGTGCTGGGGCCGGTGGACACCTTTGCCTATCACGGCGAACGCTTGCGCCAGGGGCCGCATGTGGCCATCACGATGTTTGAGAGTACGCGCCTGCCCGCCGACGCGCTTGGCAGCGAAGATGATTGGGTGACGCCGCTCAATGCGTGCGACGCCGTGATCGTGCCAAGCCGCTTTTGTGCCGAGGTCTTTGCCGATAGCGGTGTGCGGTCGCCGATTCACGTGGTGCCCTTGGGCATCGGCGACATCTACCGTTACCAGGAGCGTGCGCATCAAGGCGCACGCCTGACATTTCTGGCCTTTATCGACCGAGGGGAGCGCAAGGGCGGTCACATGGCGCTGCAAGCTTTCCTACGCGCTTTTGGCGATGACCCCAATTACCGGCTCATCCTCAAAAGCCGTAGACCCAGAACCGGCCTGAACTTTACCAATCCAAACATCGAGACGATCCAGGCGGATTTGAGCGAAGCCGAGTTGTACGCCTTGTATTCTCGCAGCGATGTCCTGATTAACGCTCACTGTGGCGAGGGATTTGGGCTGATTCCCAGAGAGTACGCGGCCACAGGCGGCCTCGCCTTAACGACCGGCTGGAGTGGCACCGCCGACGATCTGGAAGCCTGGGGCGTTGCGCTGCCTTACCGGCTGGTCAAGGCGGGTTGGCGTGATACGCCCAAGTACGCCGGCAAGGAACTAGGCGAGTGGGCGCAGGTGGATGTCAACGAGTTGGCTGCCACCCTACGCGCCATTGCCGAAGATTGGGAGAGCCAGCGTTTGACGTTGCCCGCTAAGGCCGCGGCGGTGCGTGAGCTCTACTCGTGGCCTGAATTTGCCAAGGGTGTGCTGGAGATTTGGAAAGATGTCGAGAGGGTGAGGGTGCACGCGTGAGCCGAGAAGAACAAATCGCCACTATCCTGCAAGCCGACAGCAGCCTGACCGCCATCCTTAGCGGCGGCATTTTTGTCTCTGGCGACTTAGGCCCGGCGGGCATTACGCGTGATTCCTGCCCTGATTGCTTTGACGCCGACGGCTATCTTTTGCCCTGCGCCATCGTCAAGCAGCGTGGCGACATCCCCACCTTTGAGGCCGGCGACGTGGCGGGCAAAGTCACCAGCGCCAACCAGGTCATCGAGCTTTGGCTCTATCAAGATACGACCTATACGGCCATCGATGCCGCCAAGCCGAACATCTATCGCCTCCTGCAAGGAGCCGTGCTGCCTGACAGCTTTGAGATTTACCTGTCCAATACGTTGTCCCGCCAACGGGATACGGGCGCGTTGCAGGATGCCAGTATGGAGCGCGTCGATTATGTGGTGCCGTTTGTCATGATGCCAATTTAGCAAAGAAGGATGGAAACAATATGGCCAATCTTATTACCTATCATAGAGGAATCCGAGGCCTGGCGATGGCCACTTGGACGGCCGAGAACAGCTACGGCACGCTCTACCCCATCACGGGTGCGCGCGGAGCTAACTTGCAATGGGTCGTCGAAAGCGACGAGCTGCGCGGCGACGATGTGGTCTTAGACCGCTACACCACGATGGTATCGGCTACCTTGTCGATTCAGGAGGCGTCGATTGACCTCAACGTGCTCGACATGTGGCTGGGCGGGACTTTGGTGTCTAATGCAAATTACTACGATCTAAAAGTCTCTGACGCCGACAATGTGCCCTATATCGCCATTGTCGGCCACATCGTCGGCAGCGGCGGCGTGGGCGACCTGCACTTCCTATTGCCCAAAGCCAAGCTGGCCGGCAACCTGCAGCTCAACGCCGCCGTCGATTCGTACATGATTCCGCAGGCTGATTTCCAGGGCGTGCAGGAAGGGCCGATTAACGGCATGTTACGCCTGCGCCACTACAACGCCTATCACCCGCTGGCCTTGCCACTGGCGACGACCTAATGAACGGACACAGCCCAAGCAACGGCAACGGTAGCGGCAGCGAACAGCCATTCGGCGACAAAATGAAGATCATGCGCCGCGACGGCTGGGAGCAGACGCTGCCCAGCGGGCGCACCATCCGCGTGCGTGCCCTAGAGCCGCACATGCTGCTGCGTGATGGCGACTGCCCCGACATCCTGACGCCGACGCTGCTGAGGTCTCTGTATGAAGGGCAGGATGCGGCGGCGCGTGCGTTTTTGACGACCGAGCTGCCCGGCACAGAAGAGGCGCTGGCCTTTGTGGATGCCATCGACCGCATTGTGGCCAAGAGCATCGCCGACGGCACGGATGTCTCGGAGCTGACGATTGGCGAGAAAAAATGGATTTTTCGCCTGGCCTTGGGCGGTGCCGAGCTGCTTTTAACCTTTCGTCTCGAACAGGCGAGAGATGTGGCGATTGTGGAGGAAGGCGAACCAGTTTCACCGGCTGCCGAGTGAAGTATTCGGGGAAGATAACGCACTGGCGGCGTGGATGCTCGACAACGCCGTCCTCACCTTCGGCACGCTGGTCGAGAACATGTTGCATGAAACCGTCGAGGTTGAGGTGGGAGAGCGCAAACAGTCAAAGCCGCGCTATTCGATTAGCCAACTGCTTGATCCGGCATTTGTATTCCCCCGGGATGACGACGCTGAAGAGGATGGCGGCGGCTGGGACGAGTCGAGCTGGGATGAGCAGGCACTTGTGACCAGTAAGGCCGAGGCTATCAACTTAAACGGCATCATCGGCGTGCAGGGCTTAAACTTTGACGAGGTAAAGGGGTGACGAATGTTCAAGTGGACGGTTCCACCCACAGAAGTATTTCCCCAGGGCTATAAGAACTATACACAGGCTCTATTTGTGACAGGGCGGCGCGTGGCGGAAGCGCGGGCGCAAGAGGCCGAGGCGTGGATGAAGGCCTCGGCTCCCTGGAATGACATCACCGGCAAGGCGCGGGCCGGTCTGCACGTTGACGTGACGCAAGCGCCGGCGGTCTTTGCCGAGCTTACCTTTGCCCACGGCGATGACGTCCCGTACTCCATATGGCTCGAGCTTGCCCATCAAGGATCTTTTGGAGTAATTTCCAAAAGCGTAGATTATTGGGGGCCTAAGCTCATGCAAGATTGCCAAAGGATCATAAATCTGCAATTGGCGGCTAAGTGATCGAACTAATCTGGTGCAATCAAACAGCGCGCAAGCCGGCGCTCCCACATGCCTTTGCGTTGGCTATCGAAGGCGTAAAAGGGCAGCTCGATCAGCGGCACGTGGTGCGCTTTGTATTGAGCTTGCTTGATTGCTTTGCGTTCTTTATAGCTGGCCGAGTCAACACCCCAGACTTCTATGTACCAGCCATTGGCAAGAAAATCGCAAAGCCCTCGAAATGGCAGGACAGGTTCATAGAGATACTCAACACCTTGATCGCAAAGCCAATTCGCTACCCGTCGCTCGTAGGTAGAGCGAACCAGATTGCCATCCTTTGTCTCGAAGCGAATACCGCCAGACCACCCACTATTACGAGCGGCAATATTGTGTTCTTGAAACAGAGTCTTTACCGGCGTAGCCGTTGCTCCATACAGTTGACCGATTTGCTCCATCGACAAGCCGTCATCATAAAGCGCTTGCATGGCGGCCAAATCATGCGGGTTGTTATGCCGTTCGTGCCAAGTCTTATGACGCGCGACGCCAGCACGATCCAACCAGTACGTAACAGCCGTCAAATCAACGCCATAACGCTCGCCTACCTCGCGATAGGTAAGACGTTCGGTATGGATCATGTGTTGAAGTTCGGCATCAGAAGGAAGCTCAATGCCGCGAGCATTCAAACCAATTCCAGCGGGCCGCACGGAAATTCCATGATGCTTGAGCCACTTGCCAACCGTGTTACCGCTGGCTTGATAGTGTTCGCCAATTTGAGCAGTTGTCATTTTCCAGTCGAGATATAAGTAAGAAAGGGTTTCCTTGTCTGGTACCGGTTTCTTATGAGCAACTTCCATGCCAGGCTGAAAACGAGCCGCTATATGATCGGGCCGAACAGGAATACCGTAATCATGCAACCATCCGCGAATTGTTTGAGCCTGCACTTCAAATCGACTTCCTATTTCGACGGGCGAAAGATGTTGCACTTTGTACAACTCGCACAGTACGTTTTTTGGCGGACGCTCTTTAGCGTTCCAGGGCGTGCGGCCTTTCATGCTTGGGCGATCCTTGCCCTTCTGCGCGGCAAGTCCACATTTGTGGCTGCAATGTCTTTGTTGGCCACTCGGACGCTTTTCAAATGTCTTGCCACAATATTCGCAGATACAGGTAAGAATGATGCGTTGCGCCTTGCCCGCGCATTGGCGACTGCAATGAACGGCATCCCGCGCAACGCTGTCTATCAGGAATTCTTTACCGCACTGCGGACAAGTTTTCTGGCGGGCATTGATTGCAGCCTCACGGCGACAAGCGATACTGCAACACTGGGGTTTCTTAGAGGCTTTACCGCGAAAAGTGATACCACAGTTCTTGCATACAAACATCTGAGCCATAAAAAAACGCCTTCTGTTAACGATTGACCGTTGCTTGTCGAGGGCATAGGTCGCTAACAGAAGGCAGCATGAACAATATCAGGTTACCTGTTTTCGGTCAACAAACTCGCCCTCGACAGGTGTAATTATATCATATTTGGAGCGGCAGATGGCTTTCAATTCGGTAAGGTACGAGGGGATTAACGGGCCTGATCTTGCTCGACATAGCCGACCACGCCATTCCCGCAATCCACCTTGTAATAGTAGATGTAGGGCGCGTAGCGTGACTTGTGAAGTTCATTGTCAAGTCGTTGGCATACGTCCTGGCCGGCAACGTCGGTGAAGGTGGTAGTGGCATCTTCGCTCAGGTTGTTCCAGATATGCACCTTGCCATTGTTCCATTCTTTGGCGACAAGGGTAAGGGCGTAACGGCCCTGAGTGGGAGCGGAAGCGCGCGTGGAGCCTTGCCCTGGATGCAGGATGGCAGAGCCGACATTGAAGAGGACAAGCGAACTCAGTAGGACGGTAAAAATCAGGCTCTTTGTTTTCATAGATGGACAGATTAGCACGCAAACGGGTGACTAGTTCTTTCAGATAGTTGACAGATTAAGGTGCAGCCATGCCAGAGGGTAGCGGCGTAGGTCTAGGAACTGCCACGGGAAAAGTTCGCATTGATGCTGAGCTGGACGCTGCGGCCGCGCAGATCAACCAGTTCAGCAGCCAGAGCGAAAAGCAATTCGCTAAGATTGACGCGGCTACGCGGCGCACCGAACAGGCGCTCGGCGCCCTCGCCGGCGCCTTTGGTATTAGTCTGGGCGTGCAGGGCGTTGCCCAGCTCGGCAAAGCCGTCGTCGCCTCTGCCGAATTGGCGACTTCTTATGAGCGCCAACTCATCGCGGCTGAGAATCTAGCGGGCAGCCAAGAAAAACTCAATGAGCTCTTAGCCGTCTATGAGCAGTCGACGGGCGGGGCCGTTGACCAAGCGACCGCCCTGCAAAACGTCACCAAACTGATGGCAGTCGGCTTTGGTGACAACGCCGCGGAGCTGGAGCAATTTGCTACGGCCATTCGTGGCATCTCGCTAGCGATGGGACAAAACCAGGAAGCCGTCACGCAGCAATTAGTCCTGGAATTGTTCACCCAGCGCGGGGCACGCCTCGACCAGCTTGGTTTGCAATATGACCTGATCAAAGCACGCGCCGATGAACTGGCGAAAGCAGACGGCTCTTTAACGGCACAGATGGCGTACCAGCAAGCCGTTCTGGAGCAGGCAAACGAACGTTTTGGCGCCCTGGCGACCAGTAGTGCAGGCGCAGCGACCGGCATTGAAAAGCTCGCCAAAGCCTGGAAGGACTTCCAACTGGCACTGGGCCAGGGGGAGGGAGGCGGCGCCGTCAATTCGTGGGCAGAAGGCGCCACGGGTGAACTGGAGGGCTTGCGCCACATGCTCTTCCTGGTGCAAGAGGACATTCGCCGCACGCGCCAGGAGTGGGATACCGAAATCGGCAGCACGTCCTTTGGCAAAGGCGTTCAAGACTTTATGACGGCTGACCCCTTGGGGGATTGGTTACGCCAATCCGAAAAGCGTTTTGGGCCGACCTTTGAGAATTACAAAACCCCTTCCTGGATGACCTCCAGCAATACCCCGCTTGCCCCGGCCGCCGCACCCGGTTTCAGTGCCGAAGCCAATGAGGCCATGCTGGAATGGGCCGCCGAGCGCACCGAAATCGAGAGCCAGGCCAACGCCGACATCCTCGACGAGAACAACAGCTACCAGCGGCAGCGCGCCGACATGATCGCGGATTACGAAAAGAACCTGACACGCTCTGCCGCCAACTATGCCAAGCAGCGCGCCCGGAGTATCGAGGATTATGAAAAAGGCGTGGCGCGCTTCGAGCGTGACGCCCAGGCGCAGCGCTTACGCATGGCCGAAGATCATGAGCGCAATATGGCGCGTATGCGTGAAGATCACGACCGCCGCCTGGCTGACCTGCAAGAAGATTTAGACACCAGGAACAGCGAGCGCCGCGCCGAGTCGGCTGAGCGCCTGGCCGACTTTGCCGAAGATCGTGACGAGGGCATTGCCGAAGCGCGGGAGAAGAGCGCCGGCCGCCTGCTGGAGATTGAAGAGGACTACACACGTGACCGTGCGCGTGCCGCCCGCCAGCATGGCGATACGCTGGACGAGGCCGCCGCCAACCTGGACGCCAAGGCCGTCTACAACGAGCAGCGCCGCTTTGCGCGTGAGAACGCCGACGCGGAAGAGGCGCACACGGAAAAGGTCAGCGACGAGCAAAAGAAGCTCGACGAGTCGATTAAGAACCTCAACGAGGCCTACGATAAAAAGGTCGCCGATGAGAATGAGGCTTTGCAGAAGTCGATTGACCAGGCGCAGACCGCCTATGACAAGCAGGTTGCCGATGCTAACGCGGCGTTTGGTCAGCGTGAGCTAGACGCCATCGCATCGTACAAGCAGCAGGCCATTGACTTCGAGACGCAGCACCAGCAGCGCCTGACCGACATGGCGGGCGATTTTACGGAAGAGATGACGCAGCGCGACAACGACCAGATCGCCCGCATCGGCGAGATGAAAATCGACCATCAGGAAGACCTGACCGAACTCGACACCGAGCACGGCGAACGGCTTACGCAAATCGGCACGCACGCCGCCGAGGAGCGCGGCAAGTTGGACACTGAATTTGAGAAGCGCATGACGCAGTTGACCGGCCACGAATTCGACCTGGAACTCGAAGCCTTCAAGCACCAGGATCGCATGCTGGGCGGCTACCAGGATTATCTGGATGACATGGAGAAGGAGCAAATCAAGCATCAAATCCGCATGCTGCGCCTGCTCGCAGAGACGCCTGGACTGACGCCAGCGGAAATCGCCGAGATTGACGCAGCCATCACCGACTTAGGTATTGCCCTGGGCAAGGTGGGCGATGCCGCCACGCACGTCGACCCGCGCATAGCGCCGGTGCCAACCTATCCGGGGGAGGTCATTACGTCGAGCGTTATCGGCGGGAGCTCTATCGTACCCGCAGCAGGCACAACTGGCAGGATAAGCGGCGCCGGCGGCACAGCTGTCACAATCGCCCCAGGCGCCATTGTCATCAATGCGGCGGCGGGGGCATCGGTGGCGGGCATGGGCGACGAATTTGAGCGGCGCCTGCTCGACGTGCTCAAGAGGGTCGGGAAGGTAGGCGTCAGATGACCACAAGCGACTATCGGGCCAAGACGGGCATCAATCAGACGCTGGTCAGCCTGACCAGACTGCCGACACAGCCGACCAGCATGGGCGTGGTCGCTACGCGGCGCGTAGCGATGGGCGATGGCTCCGTCCTGGACCAGGGGCTGTACGTGGAGTGGGTCTACAACGTCATCGAGGATGCGACACAGCTATTGGCCATCCTGACGCCGCTGGGCCTGCACACGGCCAAGTCTGCCGCCGTCACCATTTATACGCGCGACGACCTCTATGCCTATAAAAGATATAACGGGGTCGCTGTGCGCCCTGCGCCGAGTTGGCAGAACTACTTCCCGCGCAACGTGGTGATCATGATTCGCAATCTTGAGCTTTCAACTTAGGAAATCATATGGCCCTGCGCCTTTACTTGCATAAGCCCAAAGTGGTCTTTACGGCCCAGGTCGACCTGGGTGGCAATGCGGCTGTCTATCCGCAGTACGTGATCGCCTTCAAGAATGTAACAGTGGGGGCGTATACGGCTCTGCGCTCAGGCATGACCGTTCTCTTGGGAACGGCGCCCGGCAAAGACGACTACGGCAGGCTGCGCTATCGGGAGATGGACGACCTCTACCCCACCAATGTCATGCACGTGGGCCGTTTCTCGCAGGGCATCGGCGATGGCGAGGGCACGCTGGTCGAGAACTCCTATATCACGGTGCTGGAAGATTACCGCGTGTGGGCCAAGATTCCCTGGTTTCACGGCGGCGCCATTTGGAAGGACAGCGAAGTCGCTTCCTTCAACAATGTAGACCGCCCGCGTCCCGTCGCCAACGGTGGGCCAGGGACTGCGGGCCAGGTCGATGCCGCCGGCTGGCTGACGGTCACTTTTAACGGCAATAACTCCTGGGCCTTCTCTACCGCATCGTCACCGCCGGTCGTGGGGGCAGCCTCTTTCCTGTGGGCATGCACCTCCACTGCCGGCACCTGGGAAGTCGTCTCCGGCTCCTTGACCACTGCCATCGTCACGCTGCGCTTTAAGAAGGGTTTTCACCAAGTATATTTGACGGTGACAGGGGGTTCGCCTGTGCAGTCGCATACGTGCCAGGTTCCCGTTTTCGCCTGTGACCCCAGCGACCCCGCCAATGCGGGCATTACCGCCTTTCACGTCACCAACCACACCCACACTTTTGTAGGGCAGGAGATGAGCATCGAGTTCTTCACGCCGCTGCCGCGTGACCAATACCCGGACGGTACGCTGATGATGCTGTGGGATGACGCCATCTTCTATGACCCCACCATGCGTTGGCACATGCAATTTATCGGCTGGCACCAGAGCGACGCCGCGTCCACGCGCGCCGAGGATACGGCTACGCTGCACAGCGCAACCATGACCTTCTACGATGTCAACAAACGCTTGGAGTCGCTGCCCGGCTTCACGCAGGCGGTGAAGTATGACGCTGCGCCGGTGCAGTGGACGCAGACCAAGCTCCCCAACCTTCTCTATTATTGCTGGTATCTGCTCTACTGGCACTCGACCGCCTGTGAGGTGGCCGACTTCCTGGTCGATAGGGCGCAGATGCTGGCGACGATGGAATTTGTGGAGGTGGGCAGCGACCGCGCCAACCTTTATGCCCAGGTCGAAGCCATCGCTATGTTTTGTAATCCCGATCATCACTTTACTTGCAGCCGCCAGGGTGAGCTGCGCCTGGTCGTTGACCCGCAGGTGCAGAACGCCTCCGACCGCGGCACAACCGTGTGGGATCACTTCGACGATTCTAAGTGGACAGAGATTAGCTACACCTACGCACGCCCGCCGAGGATGGGGCAGATTCGCACGATGGCGATGTTGGCGGGCCGCAACAAGGTGGACGTGGGCGGCGTGCCCACGATTCCCGTCATTGCCTGTGATGCGCCTGGTGACAGCCGTGGCCAGGGCGAGCAGGAGTTAGAGAACAGCCACAAGATCACCGTCTCGCAATTCTCGCTCAACGTCGTCGAGGGCAACCGCTATGCGCGCCTCAACGCCCGCGTAGGCCTCTTCAACATCTCTGTGCCGCTGGAAAAGATGTACAGCGGGCTTGACCTCTCCATCCCCAACTGGGTGCTGCTGACCATCAGCGATGCCAACAAGAGCGAGCGCGAACTGCCCGCCACCTTTACCGCCCAGCGTGGGCTGGTACAGGAAATGAACATCGCCTACGACTATCAGCCCACGGGCCTAATTCGTACCGTCAGCTTTAGTTGGGAGATGGAAACGAGCGGCAAGCCGGCGCAGACCCACGTTTTGTGGCCGGATGTGCCGGAAGCCGAACCGGCGTTGGCGGCAGCGGCGAGGGAGGCGAGGTCATGACGCATGAAGCCGAACTTGCCCAGGCGTTAGACCGCATCTGGGAAAAGGGCAACGAGCGCAACTGGATTCTGGGTCGCTTGGGAACAGAAACCGGCGCAAACGAGGACATTGATGTCGCCGGCAGACCCGGCTATGTGGTCGTCTCGCTGGGGGCTGCGGGCAACCTGGGCGTCGGCATTGCCATTGACCGCGTGGGTGCGCTGCGCTCCAACTTCCAGGCCATTAAGATGCGGCGGGAGAACGGCGAGTTGGTCATCCGTGAGGCGGCTGCCACCGCCGGCGGCAGTGGTGGCGGCGGTGGCAGTGACACGCTGGCAGGCCTCAGCGACGTGCAGCTTACCTCGCCGGCCAGTGGCAATGCGCTCCAATACAACGGCACAAAGTGGGTCAACGTCATTCCGGCGGGCGGGGCTGGCGGTGCACCCTCGCCGCATGCCCATGAGAGCAGCCACCATACGGGCTTGCTCAACTGGGCGACCGTCAACAAGTCGGGATCGTCGCTTGCCGACTTGACTGACCACGCTCATGGTTCGCTATCGGGCATCTCTCCTGACCAGCATCACCCCCACGTCCACCCCCTGGTGGGGACGGATGGTGTGGGTGTCGCCCAGCATACCGCCACTGGCTTGACCCCTGGCTATACCCTACGCGCCACTTCGCCCACCACTTTCGCCTGGGCGCAGTTGCAGCATGACGACCTGGGTGGCATCGGCGCAAACCAGCATCACGCCCAATTGCACAATATCACCGGCCCTGACCACACCATCGCCGGCGCCGCCTTTGATCTGGTGGGCGCCGTCGCCACCAATACGCTCGGCCTCTTGACGCCAACGCACACGCCGGGCGCTGCCGCTAGAATCCTCAAAACCGATGGCTTTGGCGGCCTGGCCTTAGATACCACCCTCTTTGTTGTGGATGGGCAAACCGACCAAGTAACGATCGGCGCCGGCCTCATGGTCGCCGATGCCACCGTCAATAAGTGGGTGGGCATTAACCGGGCGCCCAACGGCGCCGCCCTCGACATTATTGCGGCCAAGACCACCGACATAACGCAAAGAATCAAGCAAAAGGCCGGCCAAACTAGTCGGCTATGGCGGATTGAAGATAGCGCCGGCGCCGAGCTAATCGTTTTGGATAGTCAAGGCAATTTGCAGAGTGGCAACCCGGGCTTTTACTCGGGCCTCATGGGATGGCAGATCTCACATACAGGTAACGCCGAATTTAACGACATTTGGGCCCGAGGTGAATTGCACGCGTCGGTATTCGTCAAAGACGAGATCCACGCCTCGGGCGGCACCCTGATCGTGGCAACGGCCGGCAAATTGCACGCCGACGCCATCATCAACGCGGCCGTTACCGACAATGAGGAATTACAAGTTTATAGTAGCGCCGCCGGCTTTCCGAGCGCGACCACCGATCCATTAACCATTGTCACCACAAGCGCCACCTTTGAAGGTACCACCCTCTTTACTGCCGGCGTCGGCAATAGAATCGAGATCGACGATCCCGCCAGTGGCCCGGGCTTTTATTTCTCGCCGGGCGAAATTATCCGCGTCAAAACCGAGATCGACCAAAAGAACTCTAATAGCGATTTGCGCCTGGCGAGCCTATGGCTTGAGGTAATGAGCGCGACGCAGGCGGACGGATACAGCATTTACAGCGTCACCAAGCGCAGCGGCAGCGACTGTACCATCCCGGCCGGCACCGCCGTCGTGAGCTATGGCCAGCGCGGCGATGGCCGTATTTTGATGACCTCTGATCTCAATTACGCGCCCTATATCGATGTTTTTACCACCGGCGAGAATCCTTGGGCCGGCGGCCCGGGTGACATTATCCCGCGTATGCGCATGGGGCGCCTCGATGGCGTGGGGATGCCGGGCGTAAGTGGAATCCCTCAATATGGCATGATCGCCGGCAGCGACTTGACCGATGCCAATAGTGGCTATTTGGTGGCCTCTAACAAAGGTATTCGCCTGGTCAAAGTGCCGATCATTCTTAATAACGGCATAAGCAACACCGGCTATTGGGCGCCCGATGGCAATTTATACGTGGGCAAGAATGTCGGCGATCCCTACAATGGCGATGAGCAACCGACGACGACCGGCCTGCGCGTGATCACCACCGGCAGCCAAGGGGGCAACGTCATTATTGGCGACGAGGCCAAGGGAAATTATCTGCGCTGGTCGCAGGCCAACGGCACCCTTACCGTCGCTGGATCTCTTTTGGTTCAAGACCCCGGCACCACCGTCACCCAAAAGTACGTGGACGACCAAGATAAAATTTACGACGCCAAGGCCGACCTTTCCGCCACCGGCTATGCAGGCCTGGCCAAGACCCAATCACAAGCCTATTTTGAGGCGCGGCGCGTGAACAAAGTGGGCGGCACCTGGAGCAGCCCGGCCGCCAATATGATCGCCTGGGCGTCGGTGGCTATCCATTTCTCGAATAACACCTCGCGCGTCGTCACCAATGGCCAATTGGCCTCGACGATGAGCGTGCGCACCTATCTATTTATTGACCTCGGCGACACCGTTGGCAATTTGGATCTCATCGAGTCAACCAGTCCGCTTATCAACAATGTTAACTATGTGCTGATCGCCGTTTGCGATCCCGGCACCCCCAAAGCCAGCGTCAACGTAGTGGCCGGCGGCACCTATATATCTGGTGGCAACATCTTCACGAACTCGATCAACGCCGACCGTATTGTCGCCGGCAGCATCACCACCGACCGAATGACGGCCAACACCATCAACGGCGACCGCATCACCTTTAATACGCTACAAGGCGACAAGATTGTCGCCGGCACCATCACCACCGGCAACATGACGGCCAACACCATCAACGGCGACCGTATAGCCTTTAATACGTTGCAAGGCGACAAGATCATCGCCGGCACCGTCAGCGCCGATGCCATCGCGGCGACGACCCTTTCGGCCATCCAATCGAGTACGGGCGTGCTGATCGTCAATAACAATGGCGCCATCTTTTCGGCCGGAAAGTCGAGCTATGGCAACGGTACCGCCGGCTTTTTCCTTGGCTATGATGGCGTATCGCCAGTGGGCTATAAATTCAATATCGGCAACGCCAACAATTGGTTAAAGTGGGATGGCGATGAGCTACTCATCCAAACCATCGTGCCGATCAATATCAAAGCATCAATTTTGAGCAAAGTCTTTGACTTTACGAGTAACAACGGTGGCGCCGTTAGCGCTTTGACCTTTGATAATGCCGGCGTATTGGGTACACCAAGCACCTTTAGCCCGGCGCGCATCATTACGGGCGGCGTCAATTCTTCCCTTTTAACCATGACGTGGCCGTCAACGACCGGCGAAAAAGAGGTGATCGCCTTTGAGTTTGGCGGCAGTCGGCGCGCCATTGGCTATAACTCGACAAATGGCTATATCTCATTCCCGGCCGACATCGCGAGCCCAAGCACGATCTTTAGCAAGGCGCTGATC